>QQTW01001197.1_pt1 | contig 17809 bp, 22 predicted proteins | sample 1904831 | NCBI WGS metagenome assembly QQTW01 (sample SAMN09435610, study PRJNA476489) | Subsurface metagenome, whole genome shotgun sequencing project. | reverse complement strand
CGAGGCCTGGTGGAGAGCACCCAGCTTGCGAAATGCAAGGGGAATAAGAATCGAGAAAGGCCAAAGAGCACACGACGCTCTCGCCGATGCTTTCATGCAGGCCCAGGAGGGCTCACTATTCCACGAAGTAAGCTTGACTGCCTCAATCTCGCCTCCCTGCGAAAGGTCTCTAATTCTGGCAGATTGTTCATCTAGCGAGCGTTGGCCAGATGAGGCGTTTACTCTGCAACTTACGCCCTTCCGGAAAACTGCCTCGAAGTCTCTGGCAAGGCAGCAACATGGTTGGTGACATGGTATTTCATGACCACGTGAATACTGCACTGCATGTGGGTCCTGGCTGTCATCTTTCCTTGGATCCTCTCGCTGACGTTGCCAAGGCTGAAGAAATTGTGGAAGCCAAATATGCTCGCTATCACAAGGGAGGAGAGATTGAATGGGAGACTGCCTATCATCTTGCCGGAGTGCGAGACTTGGCCACGCTTGAGAAGGGGGATGTAGCCAGCATCCTCAACGCTGACTCCTACAACGCATTTGCAGCCTGTAAGTTGTGATCTGGAGGTCTGATAGAGGACATTGCTGACTTATTCATTAGTAGCGCTCGTGCGTCGTGTGAAGATTCATATTGCGAGTCAACAACTGCACTTGGAAGCGGACGCTGGGATTCCCAATCTTCACCCAGAAACTGTCAGCCGGCTGCAGAAAGCTTATATGAAAGGCGTTGTTGCAGGAGCCAATGACTTGCGAAGTGAGGCTTTAGCTGGGGCCGCGCCAGTGGCTCCGGCATATAATCATCTGGAATCAATGTCGGCGCAACGTCGAGAGGGGCGCTTCTCTGATCTCCACTGTTAGCCAACCCTGGCCGACTCTGCGGCAGCGAGGTTAGCGAAGTCCGAAGCCAGGCGAAGGTGAGGTTTCGATGCACATCTATAGCGTGGACAGTCGTGGGACGGGATTGGGAGCCCTTTCGTTGGTCGATTCCTGATTGTTGTGAGAAGTCTTTGCAAACGAAGCAGAATCATAAACGGAATCGTTTGATTTTATTTCATACAAGCCGGTGACATTCATTTGGAAATCTATGTGGGAAGGGTAGACCAATGTATGTGTAGTGCGTCTGGTTGGGCGAACATGGTTTTTCAATTTGGTCTCGATCCTATGCTTTTTCTCCAATTGAACTCGTTTCATTGTAGCGGTACGGGCAATTCTTCAGGTTCAAAACTAGGGGAGGAAAACAGATGATGGGATGCTTCATAGACTCATGTAGCTACTGGAAGATAGTGAGGAGCAGAACAATCTGATTTGACTTGCTTTATCCTCATCGAAAACTCATCTACTTATGAGGTGTACCGTAATGACAAGGGTCGAATGGAATGTAAGAAAGGAGCTATGATTGTCATGCTCGTATGCTCGCCTCCCCCGCCTGATCCTCCACCATCTTAGCGGGCGTCGGACTTCGCATCGTGGAGATCAGCCTTGCCCTAAATAGCAGTCAGAAAAGCAGACTATCATCGTTGTAAGCCTTGCATACCTCGTGAGACTTCTGATCCTTTTTGTCGGTCACATAGTCTTTGGCTGCAGTGGCTTGAGTACCGATATCGGCACCACTTCCGATGACCTCTGTGGATTGGTGCTTAGCTAAGAACACAAAGGGTAACCGCAAAGAGCAGCTCACTCTTGTCCTCTTCGGCCTTGGCTTGAGAACTTTTGCCCTGAACAGTCTCCATGGCTTGGTTGGCTTTGTCTTTGACGAAATCCATTTTGGATAAAGTGTTTTGTGGTGGTTTGGAATGTAGAAGCTGGTCTGTTTGGTGCAAGTATAAAGGTGATATGGTGTGGCCTGGTTGCTTTGGTGGTTGAGGTTGTAGAACGAGGAAGATTTTTTGGAAATGATGTCAACTTATAGTTGATGGTTGATGTGTTTCTGCACATTGGGTAGTCACGAGGAACGCAGTGAAGTTGGTGGGGCAGCCGCGGTGACGTAGCGTAAATTTGGTTGCTTGGCACATCCCCCACCTCTAGTGCGCGGCAATTATGCACCGCATTGCTAGACGGGTGACGAAAGCGGCAAGAATTGACGTATGCTTTGATGCAAACGCGTTCGTGATCCACCTTTGGCACCGCCACAATTGAGGGTTCGCGCATCTCGATCTGCCCTTGTGACGTATCACAATTCTGAAATCGTTGATTCAGCCCCTGTTACAGATCCCTAACCTACACTAGCAACTGGTCTCCCAATCCCCTGCTTGCTCTTCCAGGTCTCAAAACATACTGTGTAGCATGTGCAAGGAGCAGCCAACTACCAGTATGGTAGATTCCACTACTTGTCCTGCTGCATAAATATGTGGTCTGCATTGATTCCGTGCGAATCAGCACTCACGATCTTCTGACAATGACGCAACTACATTCTTCCAAATCCAGATGACGTGAATTTGCTTTATGGGTATAGTACTATGTAGGAGGAAGGTGCTGCCCACGTTGGCGAGAAAGGGTGCCGATGTAGCAACGATACGTTGTTACCACGCGGACTACAACAAATTGTTTGAATTCAGGGATGCAGAGCCGCTGTCAGGGAAGATGGATGTCAATGACGAGGTCAAGATCGGCTGCAAGGTCAATAAATGGTCACCATCGAATACTAGATATATTTGCTCCCCTGGTGCAGTACCCATCGACGTTGCCGGGTAGAAGAGTGGCTTTGTTGAACCAACGATCCTGTCCATATGCAGTAACACTGAGTAAAGACTCGTGAAGCATTCCCAACATCTTCTGCCACCAAACTTACCAGCTGCCTGCTTTGGAAAGGAGTAGATGAAGCAAGAGGAGCGCTGGGATTGCAGTTTGAACGTGATAACGGCCTACTTGGAGACATGTTGCGCAAGTCAGAATCTGTTCCAACGACTAGTCTCGTCCTCTCTCGGAAGACACCGTATACCTTGCTCAAAAAAGTGGTGTCAAAGTCATCCCTGAATTGAGAAAACTCCTGCAGAAAGCTGTAATTCACGAATCCTTCCCTGTAAGCCTTTTTCTTTCCCCTGAGTTCCTTGGACTTTCATCTTCGTCCGACCACTTGTCCCCGTCTTCGCCCACTGCAAAGATGGTCTCTCCGTCTAATGACTCCCTTGGCCTTGGCGATGGAACTGTCCGTGCAGGCTGCGGTGGAGGATTAGGAGATAGACCACGATTCGTTGATCCGTTGGGCACCGGCGTCCTATTATCGTCTGGTGTGCGTCCTTCTTCCTCATCCAGGGAGTCGGCGAGGGAACGAATCTCAAAACCATCATCGTCTTGTGCCAGCTAGGGAGAAATCAGTTCCGCGCACTCTTCGAAGTCCACGTGATGGCTTACCTCATCACTCATGGCAAATCTCCTGTTATTGGCAGTTGGTCTCCACAAGTAGGCGATAAATGCAATGTCAAATAAATACACCAGGTTCAGCCATCCGTCCAACACGAACCACCTTGTTTGCCAATGCTCAGGCACGAAATTTGCTTCACTCCGACCAGCGAAAGCGAATGAATTGATGAAAAAGAAGCCGAAGATGACCATGATAGACCCGAGGATACACCACCACAGTTTCTTGTACATAAGGGCCTTCGTCTTTTGTTTGCGATCGATCAGATCCTTCATGGTAGCACTTAGCGAGTTGAGGGTCCAAATGTAGAAGGCTGTTAGTGTGGCTGACAGTGGTAGGATGACCAAGAGTACCAAAGGTCCGGCTGAGTCCGGGGTAACTGAGAGAGAAGCTACTGCGTATATGACGCCGAAGAAGAAGTGCGCAATGGCGAGAAAGCGGACATATATCATCGCCTTTCCCAATGATGGTTTCACGACGCCGTAACCCATGCAAACAATTAGGAGGAGGAAAAAGGAGAGAGAGTTTCTGCCTGCATTTAGGATGGCTACCAGCACCATGAGGGCTTTGTTGAGAGCGTTATTGCCGTTCCGGTTCTGTTGGTCGTAAAAGCCCCAGGTCATGAGCTGTTCGACAATAAGAAAGATGATTGTGGCTGTGATATAATTCTGTACAGGTAGGATATCGGATCTATGCTGCACATATAAAAACGCCCAGAATGCTCCCAGAACGGCGTATGTGATGGTGAGCCCTCCGTAAAAGGGAAGTTTAGCGATCTGGGCGGCAGGAAGTTCGCCATAAGCGTTGCGAAAGGTAACGATGGCGCTGTAATCCGTATCAGAGAAAGCGTAGGTGCTGACGCAGTAGAAGCCGGTTTTGGAGATTGGGTATTTGATTGCATTAGGGTCTTTAAGGTGTATGGCGTATGATAGTAGGGGTTGTTTCGACTTTTCAGTTGCGTTGATGGCGACAATGAAAGATCCGAGCTGATCCTGCCCACAGAGCTTTGCTTCGACGTTCTCGACGTCGCAGATAGTTTCCTTCTCATCATACTGTTTGCTATTGTCAGATGTTGCCTCGTAGTGATAGTTTTCTTCTTTCGTACCGGGTTGCTTCCCTCACGTCGTCTTCCAATCAGATCTTCATCGTTCCACTCAAACATGACCAGACTGACTAACGGGTCACCATCTCCTTCAACGGGATTCTTCCTGAACTTGACGAGGATGTATGGATCGACCTGACCTCCCCATGATTTACGGCTATACATGCCTGAACATCGTTGCCTATGGGTATCGTCTCGCTTCTGATCAAAGGTCAGCAGAGAGGGTAGGAGGCATCAAGGTTGACATACCAATTCCACATCATTGGCTGCTGCGAGGCCCAATAACATGAAGAATAGCACCAGCTTGTTGACACATTCCTTCATCTTCTTTGCGACTGCCAACCCAGCGTTCGACTAGCCTCAAGACACCGTCGTCGCAACTCGGCTGCTAACTAGGGAAGCTTCTTCGCGCGAAGTTCGGCGAGTATTTGGACTTGACCGTCAACCAAAGCTGATTTGAGGTAGAAGCATGAATGTGGAAGAGTGTGTTCATCGGGTTGGCGTTGACGGCAGAAACATCGACTGACTCCTGAATTGTCAAGTCGGGGCTGGGCATCTACCAAAGGCATACTGTACTACTCGGCGCGCGGAGTCTAAATTATTTCTCGACACTCCGCGGGATCCGCTCTACAACCCACCAGCATCTCGAATAATATGCCCTTGCATCGACATTGAAATGCCTGCTTGGTCATCCTCAAGTCTGTGCGCCGACTGCCAGGTAGTTGAGGCATCTATTGATACGCGCAACCGATGGCTTTGCACGTGAGTTGCTACACGTATCGTCTTTCAATCCGCCGCTGACAAAAACAGGGATTGCTTCATCAAATACATCACTTCGAAGCCTGTCAAGCGTCTGGATTCATATAGACTCGAGAAGAATGCATCAGAGAAACCTCGAAAACTCCTCCTTCCAGTATCTGGTGGATTCTCTTCGGCGGTCCTCTTACATATTCTGGACCGTCACATCCAGCGGCAAACATCAAAACGCGGCCGAAGTGCACACGAACTCTGTATTTTTATGGCAGATACGTCTACTCTGGAATCTGTTGCAGATGTGTCTGGAAGGTTCAACGACCTAAAGCAAAAGTTTCCTTCTCACTCGTTTACCTGCATCCCCTTGCCGGCAGTTTTCGAGCTCGACTGCAGCATCTTTGAGGACTTGTCAGATCTTGGTGCAAGAAAGCTTGAAACGTCTCAAGCGAGTTTCAATGCCTTCCTATCATGCACCACGACAGCTTCCTCTCGAGCAGACGTACTGGAGCTGTTGCTCACCAGGCTCACAATAGCAGTTGCAAAATTGAATACATGTGACGCTATTCTTTGGGGCCATTCTGATAGTCGCCTTGCTGCAAAAGTGTTGTCCAACGTTGCAAAGGGTCGAGGTGCGTACCTGCCGTTCGAAGTTGCAGACGGTCCAAGTCCTTGGGGCATCCCCTTCTATTATCCATTGCGTGATCTGTTCAAGTCAGAGCTGATCACATACGCGAATCTGCTTCCTGATATCTTCTCAAAATTGGTTGTCCTTGACTTAGCACCTACGGCAGCACCACCATCTATCCGATCTACGTCGATTGATGATCTGCTCTCGAACTACATCAGTACTCAAGGTGAGAGGTATCCTGGCATCATGGCGAACGTTGTTCGTACAGCTGGCAAGCTACAGTCCAATCTTGCTTCACCAATGGAGACGACGTCGAGGTGCTCTATCTGCGTCATGCGTGAAGTTGTATCCAAGCAGGAGCCTGACGGCTCAAGCATCTGCTACGCGTGCCTCCGCCTCAAACTAGAGACGAGGCCCACCTCTTGAATGTGCACTTTCGAAGCGCAGCCCTGATCCTCCGTCAAATGCGTCGTGAAACTCGCTGTTGACTATATGGCCTGTCATCGCTGATGGCCCGCAGTCCATCGCAGCGTTGTACTGGTAGTACAGTTGCAAATGAACTTGTGTCGTCTATCCTCATTGGTAAATGACAAGCTGATGGGTCTTATTCTCACTCTATTGCTCGCAGAAGCTATTTTTGATGACGGCTTTCAGCTTTTCAGGGTATGACAATTGGAGCCGCTTCCCTTTGCTCCGCCTTTGGAATGCTTGCTCGATTTGCAGTTGCAGTTTCCGCTGCGGGCGAGCTGGTAAATGTGGAGAGTCTGGCAGAGTGAGCGACGCTGAAGTCTATCAATGAAGCGAAAGCAGTCATCGCCGCAAAGCTTTTCAGATGTTCCAATTTTTATGTTTTGTTTTTGAAAACATATCACCTCTGTAATAGCTGGCTTGCCGCCATATATTCCAAGCTGTATGCGTCGCTTCACGTGTCGTGCGCTCCCCTTGCATCTTATGATCCAGGTACCGTCATGGACTAAGACATCCGTTCATGTGCAACGACCAGATTCTAGTCGACATGGAGCCGTTCTTTCTTCAGACGAGCTACCGAGCAATTTCAGGGTGAACTCAGAAGTGCAAAAGTACAAGATTCGAACGGAGCATATTTGCGCAAGCAGTATGTTGTAAAAGACCAATTTACAGGCTTTACGAACTTCTATGGGGTGCGAGTTGCTCATGAACGATGACTCGGGGGTGTGAGAAGGCGTCGAGTATGGTATTGATTGAAGCTATCTCTCAGCAAGAAAAAGTCAGGCCACGGTCTCCAGCTGGCGAATCTAGTAGTTTCTGGGAGGGCGTGTGCTTGTTTGTCTGGAAGTCGAACGCTCTCGGGCGTTCGAGCTGTAAACACGTATACTTCCGGATCGTGCTATCGTGAGTGACGGGTTGCTCATGCTGTAGAGCCCCCCAGGTGACAGCTGTGTAAACTCGTCAACTGATTCTGGGTGACCGCGACATCGATGACCTGCCGATTCCAATGACCCGAGCTGATAGATATCTGGCAAGTTGCACAGCTCGTGCTTGGCTTGCTGTAGTGGGCAGCGTTCTTGCTCGTTACTATGCAACCACAGAGTGAGTTTACTGACTTGTTGAATTGAACGCACTCGATTTCTCATGTCTAGTAATTCTGCCATCGCGATACATTGAATCTAGCCAAAGAGCGCCACGCTAGAAGTGCCTCCTCTCCACTCGTTTGCAGGGTGATTTCTCATAGTGCAACCATAAAGTCATCTGCCAAAAGCTCGAACATGATGCAGCGTAGAACTTATCTACCTCCGATCAGACCGCCGGCCATTGTGGTGAGACTGGGAGCTTTGGTGCATCGGGAGCTGTGAAGAATGTGCGCCTCCACCCGCTTCCAAATCCACTTCATTTCTACCCCCGAAGTAACCAGCTCTGCCGTCTGAACGCTGCGGAGCATGAGCCTGTTCGGGTCGCTTTGGTTTTTTGGTTGAGGTGTATCGCGGAGGTGGGCCACTGGGGGCGCTCATTTCATGCTCATTGTCAAATGCCTCATAGTCTTGGATAGAGTCTGCACCAACACCCGGGATAGGGGGGTTGCCAGCGTCTCTTCGCCTCTTTTCGGCCCGCTTGACAAGCTCCTCTTCCAGCAGAATGACATTTTTCGTATTGCATTTGTACATTGCGTCGGCAATGTCTCCAAGAAAAGGCACGAGTCCGATGACGAAATCGAAGACCAGATTTCTCCACATGGTCATCCTGACAGCTGATGGTAGTTCGGGCTCCACGGAGCAGCATGTCCTGATAAGCATGCATGCCAATAAACCATCTAGCACGTCTCCAACTCTATTCGATCGTCAGCTTCTGATCATTGCACTCAGGTATACTCTTTGAACTTACGCAGGGATCAGACCAATGACACTGCTCCAACCGAATCGGCCGATGCCTGGGATGCTGAACAAAGACATGTCGAGCCTGTAAGCGCGTCGCTTTGCTTTGGTAAGGATCTGGACCTCTTCGGCGGTGAGATCGGGGTGAAGAGGTCTCCGCTGTTTCTTGGTATATTTGACACCCATCTTCGTGGCAGGAACATTCTCAAAATAAGGGTCCTTGACCTCGTTAGGGAATGAAAGAATGGGGGCGGTGAAGACATTTGACTGACCTGTGTCCCTTGCCCGTTTGACGCCTTTTCCTGGAAGACTTTTTTGGCCACCATCTTCCCGACGAAGGCAGCCATTTTTATAGTGGACCGGCTTGAATATTTTGATGACGGGCAGCGGTGGTGTGGGCTTGAAGAAGGACGGAATGAAGAGACTTTAGCGACGGGGGTGGAAGTTCTCGCTATGTGCTACTTTTCTCTGTGCGAGAGTTGACGAAAACACAAAGGGCGTGGGAGAACGGAATCGAGTTCTTTCCAGCAGAGGGGATTGTAGATAGATGTACGTAGTAGATGTGCGAACTCACTACCTTGATGGGTAATGGTTGGGTATGGTGGCAGCGCTTTATTGCGTTTCAGACGCGTGTGAACTTTTGGAGTTCTTGCTTCTTGAATGGCAGGGGATCAAACGTCATTGCAGCGCTAATTGAAGGAAGAACTAACCAAAATAGCAGTCACAGGAGAATGTGGCTTCAGCCACAGTGGCACCCGCCTGCACAGCCTCAATCCGTATGCCGCCAATTATTGCACCTCCATTCACCATCCATCTCGACAGACTACCGATCAACATAACCACTGAATCCTCCCCCCCTATTCGCTCACCTTCACGACGAGTGTTTCCCAATTCCGACACGCTTCGACGGAAGATCTTCTGTCGTTGCTCGAGAGCTCAGCATCTAGATCTGTGGCAGTGCCCCTTCACAGCTGCCCCTTGTCGCAGTGGCTGGCACTTTGTGTTTGGCCCCCTGTGCCAGATCGACCTGGAACCCCGTGAATCTAGAAATGCGAATACCGGGACGTTTACGAGTTGGATACCGCAATGCAACTGGAAGATTGTAGGTTGATGCGATGCTCCGGACGGCTACCTGCACTAACATGACTGCTTCCTAAGGGTTGGATGATTTGTGCGTCCGTTTTATCATCAACCTTCCACCCGAGGAGCTTGAATCGGTAGAACGAATTTGCTTCCAGGTGGAGGAAGCGCAATGGTTCTACGAGGATTTCATACGGCCCCTTGACCCGTCACTACCCTCTCTCTCGTTGAGAGCCTTCAGCTTACGGATCTTTCAACATTGTCCTCTGTTCTCAGAATGGTCGGCCGACAATTACACCGCAGCCTTTGCGGAGTTTCTCGCCTACAAGTCCCGAGTGCCTGTGAGAGGAGCCATCATGCTGAACGAGGAGATGGACGAGGTGGTCTTGGTCAAAGGATGGAAAAAGGGGGCAAATTGGAGCTTTCCTCGGGGCAAGATCAACAAGGATGAAGACGATCTTGATTGTGCAGTTCGAGAAGTGTACGAGGAAACTGGCTTTGACATCAGGGCCGCCGGACTTGTCAAGCCAGCAAAAGAGATGAAGTATATCGAAGTCACGATGCGGGAACAACACATGCGACTCTACGTCTTTAGAGGTGTACCAATGGATACGTACTTTGAGCCGCGGACTCGCAAAGAGATCAGCAAGATTGAATGGTACAAATTGAGTGATCTGCCGACATTACGGAAGAACAAGCAGCAAGAAGGGGTGGGGGACAACATTGCCAATGCTAACAAGTTCTATATGGTGGCACCATTCCTCGTTCCCCTCAAGAAATGGATTTCGCAGCAACGCAAGCGGGAGAGTCGCGTGAGCAGTCAAGCTCACGGAGCGATACCGACTCTCGCAGAAGAACCACTTACGGAGTACGAGGCCGATTTCGTCGACAGCGCGGAGAACCGTCATACTATCCCAAGCGACCTACCGGAAGTGTCTCAGCCGCAGGATCCTCAGGTAGACCCTTCTACGCATCTGAAACAGCTCCTGAGCGTTAGGAATGATGCTTCAGTTGAGAGTGAGCATGTCGCCGTGATGCCGAACGTTGATGCGGCAAAGTCGAGTGCACTTTTGGCTTTGTTACGGAAAGGCTCGCGGCCAGATGTGCCAGATATCTCGAAGCCAAATACACCGTTTGATCAACCTTCGTGCCCGCCGGATGTGCCAGGAACATCCCTTCACCGCGATCGGAGACCGCTACATACTACTGCTCTACCACTACCACCACCCCAACATCTTACATTGCCGCACCAAGTAGAAATCGACGCAGGCAATCATTTCATGCCGCTTGCTAGACCCGCTAAGGCTTTAACGCCTCTCACGCCCACCTTTGCTTCGAGTGCCGGCTCGCCAGTTCGAAATGCTGCAAGTCATCATGGCGCGGCTCCATACCAAAGGACTGGAGATCCGGATTTCTCGCATTCACATTTCGAGCCTTCACATGGTCCCCGAGTTCCACCAGCCAGCGCCTTACCGCCGCTTACCAATCACGCACGAACGCTTCTTGACGTCTTCAAGAGTGTTTCACCAACGCAGCAACCTTTATCAATTCCTCCAGCCTTACCACAGCATGAGCCTCTATCAACGAGTTCCGCGAAAAGCCATGTTCAGCCCGCAAACCCTGCCATACTTCCACCTTCGAAGGTTCCTACCCTTCTGGCCAATCGAGCTAAGGCTCGAACGCAGGAAGGAAACGACCTGAAACAAACTACAATGGACCACAGGACAAGTCTTCTCGGCCTTTTCAAACTGCTACCAACACCAACGGCAGAAATGGCTCCAAATGGCTCTACCCCTAAACCAGCTCCCGCTCCAGTAGAGCTTGCGGCATCTTCAACTCCCACCATACAAAAGGCAGAACCGCAAGAGAAGCAGCTTTTGACGAAAGTACTGCAGCAAAATTCTTCACTTCTGGCGAAGACTGCATCACCGGTTACAGGTGGCGCACGTTTGGGACAAACGTCGGCAACCATTTCTGGTCCGCTCAACCAGCCGCAGTTTGAAGGCATTGTCAAAAGCTCACGTCAACCAAGCCTACCGAATGGTCAAGCCAGGAGTCCAGCGCCTGCACACAGAACTCTGTACGATCCCAACCAGAGCGTCCAGAAGAAAATTCTCACTCGACCTGCCAGGGCAGACCAGTCTCCTGCAGGGTCGCCTAGACCTACGAGGCCGAGCTACGCTGTGTCACCGAAAAGACCCACATCTCGCCAAAACGACGAAGCAAAACCATTCCAGCCGCAGATTCTTCGTCGCCTTGCGACCGATCAAAAGCATTCACCTTTGCAACCCACCGCAAAAGCTGTTACCCAGCCATCACAAGAAGCTTTCCAACAGCCACCTACTACTTCGCCATCGCCTACCATGCAAAGCGCACCCAAGCGGCCTCAGACCCACCAGAAAATGAAGACCGAAAGCCACAGACAGACCCTTCTATCCCTCTTTAGCATACCTTCCCCACCCTCGCCGACCAATCAAGCGCCCGCGCCACCAGCAGGAGTTCCCGATCGCATCTCTACCTCCCCGCCAGCCCCAGGATCCGGAATTGTCAGTCCTCTGGTTGAGAAACACTTGTCTGCGAGATCCCGCCTGGGCAGTCTGGCCAGCGTCGTCAGCGCCGGGTCCCAGGCGAGACCCGCGGGGGAGAAACGGCAGACGGCCGCGAGTGACAAGGCGTTCTTGTTGGGGTATCTGGGGAGGATTGCGAGCCAGGAGAGCTGAGCGGACGCATTGAGCCCTGGCAATTGGGAATCTGATGTTTTGTACTTGTGGGCGGGGAAATTGCTTGTTTGCTCTGGGGTGAGCGAGCTTACTGCTAGTACCTCACATCTTAGTGCACTTCGTCTAGTCCCGCAATTTTTTTCCGGCTCCGTTCCACTGCCATCCCGAAAGGAATATCTTGTCTCATATGAGAGTGGTGGAGATTGGCAGGGGGCGGGGACGTGGAAATCTGATTCATTTGGCTACCAGAAGATATATCGCCATAGATAGTACCTACCCAGCGAGCCAGGACGCAGCGCTCTACTTCCGTTGACGTACAATATATGTGTTGAGACAGCCTCCCCCCGGGTAAACTTTTCGCAATCCTTGACGACAATCACGACCAAGGAAATGATAAATAACAAAATGCCGAACCTGGTATCATTCCATCCGTCCGTGCGGGACCTCGACGGACCATGTAGCGTGCAGACACGAGACGAGAACCAACCGCAATGATTTTGATGTTCGGAGTGCACCACCTCCGTCCTCCATCTCCCACACTGTACCGCCACTCGCTCTCCAGATATGCCGATGCATCGCCACTCCTCCTCCTTCACGGGACCCCACCTCTCCCCGTCACTCGACCACCTCCTCCCTCCGCAGATCATTGACCACCATGTACCGGCCAACTAGGATCCAGCCCCAGCGGAACCAGAGCATCTGCGTCTTGTGAGCATAGACCATAGCGCCGAAAGCGCGGATGTAGTCGCGGAAACCACTGATGAAGATGATACGGTTCGCTGTTGCTGCGCTGGTGCTGGGCCGGAGGGAGCGTCTTGTTGTTGTGGTGGTGGTGGTGGTGGTTAGCATAGTGAGGATGGTGAATGGGATGTCAAGGATGGAGAGGTATTTCCGGACAAGGGGAATGGATGTTAGAATGTAGAGGGTGGGGGTTGGGGGGTCATTAGGTTTTTGGCTAGAGTGGGAATAGTGGTGACGGATGAAATGGGTTGCGCCGGTGTGGCAGGCGCAGTGGTTGGGGTGGAGGGAGATGCCTTGCGGGTCGAAGGTGAGGATTACGTCGGGAGCTGTGTTCGAAGGGGTGGATTGGGAGATGGTGGTTTGGGATGAAGAAGAGGATGTGGTGGTAGCCGAGATGGCGGAGTTTGAACTTGCTTGCTCAGCGAATCTCTGGGCGAGAAAATCTGCAATATCGTCCGGCCTCCAGTCGTTCTCTGCTCCGTCCTGAAAACGCGCGTCGTCGGCAACGTAGACGTCCTCGTCGGAACGAATGCCGAGCCTGTGCGCGCTGTTGAGCAGTTCCCCTCTGCGGATCTCGCCTTGGCCAGCCGCGTTGCCGGTGGATAGACAGACGATGCTGACGTGATTGTTATTTCTGGGCGAGGTGAGAGCGAGGACGGAGGGGCCGAAAAACATGGCTTCATCGTCAGGATGGCCGATCAGGAGGACGATGCGTTTGTTGCGCAGTATAGGCGGAGGGGCGAAAGAGGAGGCGAATACCGTGGCTGTCATGAACCAGAAGAGCAGGAATCCCAGAACGAAACAGGCGATGTAGTAAACCGCCATGGTGTATGACGGGATCGATATACGACTGCTATGCAATGAGAGATGAGAGGCTCCTTGTTGCTCGAGTTGGTAAGAGGACAGTGAGACGGCTGTTAAGTACTCGGATGATGGAGACCAGAGCCTCAACGAGCGTTTGCTCTGCAGGTCTGTGACATGGCTGCTGAGCAAACAGACAATCAAAAGGACGAAGCAAACTCTTCAGCAAACATGATGCTGCCTTTGGGTGCCGGCAGCCCTGCTATGTATGTGGTAGGGTGCCCGCAACAGTAGAAGCTCCGGCGGATGATGAGATGTTGTAGGCGACGATTGACGTGTGATCGGCGTGCTACATTCTGCATGGTCTTTCTTGCTCCGGAGCTGCTGCAGGTGGAATTTAGTAGTGGCAGATAGCGCGCCGTCGAGCTTTGTGTCTAGTACCGTGTAGTAGGGTACCGGGTCGCTGGTTCAGCCCTCATGGGGTGCTACCGATAGCGAATGGTGGGCGAGGTTGACTGCGTGGAGAATAGGACGTAAGTTCCTCCCTGGTCACGAACAAGGGTGCCGATTGCCACGCAGAGGAAATGAGAAGATGAGAAGATGACAAGACGAATAAAGACCTCATAGTCAGACGAGCAAGACGAGAGCAGGTGGGTTGGTAGCCTCAGGCATGCAGGGATTTTGGAATGCGGAGCATGTCACTCGTGCTTGTTTCCAGGGGTATACGCATACTACGTAGTAGTAGTGGTGATAGTAGTACTATGTACATTGTAGTATCGGGGAGAATTTACCCCTATTCAACAAGACCACCCGTAATACCAGTACATACCTGGTAACCATATACTGCAGCAAGTGGTGGTATAATTTGTAAATGGAAGTACTTGATACATGATAGAGTCAGTCCGACCTATCCAGTAGCAACAACATACTAACGAGGACTTGTAATCACCATGTATTTAAATACCCTGATCACCCATTGTGGCACTATGTTCGTAAGTCGCACCATCTCGACGTTGCCAACCACTCGGTCGGTGAGTAGCTCATACTTGTATCCATGCTGTAGTGATCCATGACTAATGAACCATCCATGCTCTTCATCCACACTCCCTTGTGGCTTCATCATCCCTGCTCTCTTCTCCGCCTTTTCCCACATGGTCGAAGAGTTTTGCTTGCTCCACCGCCACAGCTCGGAGAGGAGAGTCTTCCCTTGTCCCGTGTCCCCGTCCCTGTTTATTGCTTCGGTCTTCATCCTTTCGTGCTCGCTAGCTAGTTTGTTAGTCTGGCCTGATACATACGAGCAGTACATCACCCTTGCGCTTTCAGCTGCTCGCCATGGCAAAATTGCCTCGCTTACACAGGCTGCTTCCACGATGTCTTGGTCAGTTGGTCCCCCTGTGACTGTTCAACTTCTCTCATACTATCGCTATCTGCTAGGTTTGATCAGGACCGAGTCAACACTTGAGTATTTGGACAGATGAATCCACGACTTACTGCATGTGCTACGCACGAACTTGAAAACCCCCCCCCCACCTTCCCCCTCTCGAAATTTCTCATCGAGGCACATCCCAGCCTAACTAGCCACCACTAAACTCGGCTGGACCTTGTGGAGAACATTCAACGCCTCACATCAGCCTAGAAGACAGGCCTTCTTCCCACGTTCTAGAATCTTTGCCGCCATCAAGGTTTCGGCTCGATACGAACGTGTGAACAAGGATTCTCTCCCAAAACGGTTTATTCTCCTAACTACCGGGTCCGGGTCCCTCCCAGCGTCTTGAAATTCCACGGTATGATCTTCAGACACTAGTAAGTGACTCCAGTAGGAACAATACCCGGAGACAGGCGGCTCCATTCTGGCCCACACCAAGTCACGAGTCGTCCGAAATCGTGTGATCTCTTTCCCAATGCAAGGCTCAATCACATGGTATCACAATTCTACATCTACTTTCTTCTTTGTCATGCCCCATTCGCAAAGGGCCCCCACCCCTTTTCGCTTATAGCAATTTCATCCCCGGTGAAGATACTTTTCTTGATTCGAGTCATAAGAGCGGTGCGGAGAGTCATCCTTGGCTTGGCCAAACTAGCATTCCCAAACTAGCATTCCCCCAGGACGCAGATCTTGAGGTAAGCCGCTTGTGGTCTTTGAGTATTGATAAGCAGAAGAATTGCAAGAATTTTCTCGTTTCCTTTACTCATGATGGGTGGTTTCAAAAATCTGGAGCTCCAGCAATATCGAGCACCTCTCACCATCATTCAAGCTAATATTGGCAGCGTCCGCTTTCACTTCCACAATCTACTCAAGATCCGCTACAAAACTGCTAATTAATATACATTGCCTACAATTGAGAATACGCTGCTCATTTCCAATACTACAGACCCCTGATGCCAGAGATGCAGAAGTCAGAGCAATGTAGGACATCGATTCTGCTTGATGTGATCGCTGAAAACGGGCGCCATTGGACTTCCGCAAGGAGAGGCCGGTGATGGTATTTAAGTGGTTGTGCCAGAGAGGTTGGTCCAGCAATTCCGTCCGATCATCTGAGTGGCCCGCTCAAACATCATCAACGCCCTGCCCATTTAACGATGTTGGGCCGATCTACTCCACACAGGTTCGTGACTTCTTCACCTCGCCATTACCATAGATATCCGCAGGTTGGGCGTAATTTTGAGTTGATAGCCTTGTCTAGCTACTTGTAACTATGACTTATCCGTCCAGTTCTTTTCTCGGGCTCGGCGGCATCCAGTCCTCTAGTCGCTTAGAGATGAGGTCGCTAGTTACTCTATGGGTGCGATAACCGCGTAAGCCACTGGTACTGGTTCAGCCCAAGTGTTCTGCGGCCCGCCCCGGGCACCAAATACTTCCTCATCAGTCCGTGAAATTAGCCGCGCCTAATGCTTGTGTGTTCAGTCAACCTATCCTTTGTGATATTGTAGGGCTACGTGGTCATCCTCATTGCGACACGAAAACGAAAATAATGTTCACAAAATGGAGGTCTTCATTCGCAATCTCCCCTTTCAAACGACCAAGGATGAGCTACAACAGTCCCTAGAGCCAACTCTGAAAGCTCTATCGATCTCACAATTTCACTTTGAACTACTGCGTAATCGAGGTTGTGCCAACCTGACCATCCTAGATCGTGGGCAGGGTAAACAATTCCTTGCTAGACATGGCGAAGACCCAGGTGGGAGTATCACTCGACAACCGCTTTCTCTCGGGGGAAGGCGAATCCATTGCATCGAGAGCCGCAAGGAACCAGGTGCTCATATTCTGCAAGCACTTTCGCGTAACTTGGAGGCAACGTCGAATGAAGGAAATGGCAAACCCATAGCTCACGAGTGTTCGTCACGGACTTTTGAGTGTTCTGCGATCTGTTGTGGTGTCTGGGACTACGTCGAACAAGATCTGGTCTTCGTGAACCATTTTCGAGATGAAAGTGAGTGGACCGCCACTTTTGGCAAATTTTCCTGCATTATCGAGGCGACATCGCCCACGCGGCGCCCACGATTGGCCATACCGTATTCCACCGTCTATTCATTGACTCTGGCTTCGAATGATCACCCATCTCTCACATTGTCGTTGACTGAGGCCCCAAGAATTTCAGCGCTTATCGAAGATGATGCAGCCAATCTCAATGACTTTTCGCTCGATGCTCTTATACGCAGCTTGAACAATGCACCTGATCGCAAACGAACCTCTGGTCTTGATGGAAAACACGAGACCGTGGTACCTGGTTGCTTGACGTACAGGCTAATTCTCAAGAATGCGGCGGATAGTCAACGCACTCAGGCCCTGCAGCAGGCTCGAGATCTCCCCCCTATGATCTCGCACGAATCAGTCGAAGTCGACACACGAAAGAAGTTCGGCAGCCAAATGTCAGATCTCTCGGACAAGCTTACTTTAGCATCTGCAGGTCTTCCATTCCGAGTCGGATTTCAGCTGCAGAAATTGGCACAAAATGGCTTTCTCCAGCCTCACCGCATACAAGCTCTACTTCCTACTGCACTGGAAACTGTCCGTCGCTCAGGTGTGAAGATTGCTGCTCAGGTGTTCCAGCGGCTGGAGCACCATATTAGGATCCCCGGACCAGAGACAACAGCAGACGAATTAGAACTCGAATCTCTCTCCCACATAATCACGGGTCTTGAAAAAACCGTCACATGGGAGTCCTCGTATGTGGGCGACATGCAAGATGAATCCGAGCAGTTCGTGATCATCCACAAGGCAATGGTAACTCCTACCGGGATTCACTTAGACGGCCCTCATCTGGAGACAAAGAACCGCGTCCTCAG
>QQTW01001196.1_pt1 | contig 17818 bp, 18 predicted proteins | sample 1904831 | NCBI WGS metagenome assembly QQTW01 (sample SAMN09435610, study PRJNA476489) | Subsurface metagenome, whole genome shotgun sequencing project. | reverse complement strand
AGGGCAGTCATGGCTTTTGAGTGGTTGAATTTGAAGGTGTAAAAGTTATCCATAAATCCTCAATCACGGGGATGGTGCGGGTTGCTAATTTCCGCAAGGTGTAACGCGTTCAGATTTCAGGGAGTCACTTGCCAATACCTCTAGTGTTACGCTTCTCTCACTCATAAACAAAGCTTGGAGGAATGTAGCAAAATGCATTGAAACTTTGTGAGCGTTAATTGTATCGAAATCCTTAACCGAAAAGTATTGCAATCGCATCCTGATTCAGACAGTAAATCTGGATGGCATCAAATTAAGTATGGCAATAGTCGCGGCTCTGTGTGCGCCCGATTCAGCTGAATTGCTGGTTGCATCTGGACTTACTTGTCCCAACATGGCTCTACTTTTCTGCCTTAAACTAATCTGATTAGCGCCACAAAGTTGAAGCGCTGATTGAAAATTCGCACTCCTTTAACACTTGTGCAAGTTAAAAATGGTCTATCCCTTACCCAGCGCGTGAATAATCTTAGCTTGATTCAACTCTAATTAATCTTTAGCCAAACGTGGTTTCGGATTTGGCGGCAGTTGTTCAAATTTTTGAAAAAAGTTATAAAAAACTGGGTTCTTCTGTGTGAAGGAATTTACCTATATTAGGCAACAAGTGAAACTAATAGCAGCAACAACATCGAAAAGAACTTTAAGGAAATCATCCAACTCTGACATTCTGATTGGTAGCAAGTGAAGTTAATATTGATTAGACTCAAAAAACATCTACCACATTGATTGAATTAAATCGTCTAAATAAGACGTACTGCAAGTGCAGCAGTTGAATGAATCTTGCTAAAACTTCCCGATTACACTCCCCATACCTAACTTACTGCACAGCAGCTGTAACGCGAAAATAATACACAACGAGCAAGCACTCAAGCACGCTTGCATCAGGTCAACCCATGACTGCGACGAGTCACAGGTTTCGGATTGGCAATCGGAGAAGGCAACTGGTCTATTAGTGCCATGCAGCGCCAGTGTCACGGCTAGAGGCATGAATCTCTTTTCACTGCTGCAACTCAGGAAGTCAGCCCCCCAGGAGATTGTAAACCGCCGCAACCCTTCTATCAGAAACGCGCTCAAGCTTTAGCTATATGGAACGCCGTTAGGTCAGAATGCAGAAGAAGCGAATGCAGATATCTATCAAGTAAAATTCAAACAGCTATCTGGCAGAGTTGAGAACTAATACCAGTTTCATCAAATATTCGCAATTTAAGTTAGACAACGCGCACTAATAGAGCAATGTTTAAGTCAAATTTTGTCAGAGGTATTTCAGAATAAATCATTTTACACCGCTATTTCGGAAATTCAAAATGCAACAATTGCGGCAGTAAATTTTACATTCTTACTCAGACTAGACTCTAGCACTTCAGCATATTGCCAAAATCCTGGATAGATGTGTGCTGATTCAGTCAGTGCCTCCTGTTGGTAAAACTCGTTCACTGGCAACCATTAAATACTTAATGGTCAACCGACCGCTTATTGGTTGTGCAGTAGGTGGACTTCAAGCGTCGGCGTTAGAGGCAGACAGCGCCATCCTATCCCAGGCAATAGAAAGACTAATTCTCACACCATTAGCAGAATTGACCAAGGAGACCCTAATTGTTGTGGATGAAGCGAATGCTGTATCAAATCGGCAGATGCACCACCCTATCACGCCAGCAAAGTCATCCGTTTTGTCGGCTCTTGCTAGTTGGGGATACCTTGGAGTTATCAGCAGCCACTCTGGCAATCCCAATAGGTGGCGACAAAAGTCGGCAGGTAGGGTTTCAGCCTCAGATGTATGCAGACTCTAGTTGCCAGTTGGGTGGGGCGAGTCGCCGCCTGCACCTTTATTGCTGGGGCGAGAGCTTATTGGTGAGAGTCTGAGGCAACAAGCCCAGCAATAGAGGGCGCGGCGACCCGCCCCTGCAAGTATTAGTGGGAGTCCAAGCCATTGTCGCAACTCGTGGCACTATGCCTGCCGCCTTGCCGCGCGCCTAGCTCGTTTTGCAATAGCCGCTTCAATTCGGTCACGGGCAATACTCGTCAGTTGCTTTGGCTGCTGCCCATCGTATTCCACTACAAAACTAATTGCAAAAAGTTTGTTGGCAATAACATAAAATACTCCAAACCTTTTGAATCAAGCTAACCGCAGCTGAGCGCAGTTTGCATATGTTTCATTTCCATAGCGATCGGCAACTAGAGCGACAACACCCGTGCAGTATTTTATTGTCCACCGCCCGGATCTACCAAACCATTCAACCATCGTGCCGGGGTTTGTCAGGTTTACGCCCCAATTTGTTCCTTGTGGTACATCCGCACAAGGAGTTGAGGCAGCACGGGGCGACTCTATTTTCATTTGACTTGCCTTGGGTTGCTCACCCATTTCTTTCGCTACAAAATCGGATTCCTGAACTACCTCTATTACTTGCTCTGTATGGTTTAGACATTGATCACCCCTAGCTAGTAAGTCACTAGAGATAGTAACGGGGGGGTGATCAGGAACAGAAGATCTAGGGTCAGCTGATTCTGGATGCAATGAAAGACGATAATTGATGTAAGTATGAGCATATTGCCAAGATTCAGGTGTAATCCGGCGTTGTTTATAGCGGTTTCCTGACGGTGATCGGGTAGCCACCCAGGTTTTTTCTAAATCAAGTCCTATCTGCCTCATTAACGTAGCGAAAATCTGCCCCGCCGTCATGTTGCGAACGGCAACACCTAACGCATCCTTGACACGACCAAAATGTTTTTTAGCTTTCTGAGTCAAATCAGCAAAGTCTCCTGGGTTCCACCAAATCCCAGGATCTAAAAATTTATGCAGCCCTAAAAACTCGCGTGCCTTGCGTTGTCGAGTAAACCAACGCACGTCACCTGCAAATCGTCCTGACTTATGCTCCAACTGCCGCTGTTCTGCTTTCAAATCTTTAGCGATCGCCACTGCTTCAGCGCACGTTAGCAGATAAAATGCCTCCAACTGCCTGCGGTACTCGCCATGGTTATCCTTAAGAACCATCGCCGCCCAGCCAGTCAAAACCTCGCCAGATCGATGCTCATAAACCATGTTATTGATTAGCGCTTGACCATAGGTTTTGAGTAGGTATGTTTTTTCAACATCTAGCTTTTGTTCTGGCGTTAACGCAATTCGATTCGAATCCAGCGCCTTTAACTGCTCGTCTGATAAGACATTTGAGTTAGCAACAGCATGAGCGTGGTTAATCTCAATGCGGCTCCACGACTCTTTTAACCCTTCTTTTACCATGTCCGACCCAACACTAGCCACAGTTATAACTTCGTACCCTTCATCAATTAATCGCTCACGCAGCCTTTCTCGCAGCCGAATCATGCAATTATTTCGATATGCTGCATTTTTACAAAATAGGTCGAAGTGCGCACTAGTCCATTCGTCAGTAAGCGGCTGGTATTGAGCGTTGAAACCGAGAATATGTTTGCAGTTCGCCTCGTAATTGCGTTTGTAGTAGGCTTTGATTTCTTCTGGGAACAATGAGCGATCGGCAGTGTAGACTAGTCCTCTTTGAGCTGCCCAAACTTTGATTAATTCCGCACCGCGCGCTCGTGCAATTGCTTGGCTAGCGTTGCTTACAGTCAAAACGCCATTAGAAAATCCATATACTCGTTTAAAATGTCCGTTCTCAATACTCACGCCGCTGATGACGCTGGGACTACAACAAAGTAAGCGCGTAGTTTGGCTAACTGTATTGATATTTTTTAAATAATCAATAATGACAGGAGAGCCGCTGCTATCTGAATTAATTTCTACTATTTCCGCCGCCCATTCGGGATGTATTGAGCGAATGTAGTCAGCAATTGATTTGCACCCGCGAATACCATCTTTCATGTCATCAATCGCAAAGCATGGTCGACCCTGTTCCAACTCGTGTAACATATCCTCGATCAATGCATCGGGATTATCGGACTCGTAAAAATGCACTTGACCTAGATTGGGTTTATAGTGATTGACAATTAGTCGCACTGGACAACCATTTGGTGCTAGCTGCTTAATGTAGCTAACTTCCTTGTCCGTAATGTCGGCACTCATGAATAGTGCCATACCACTTCCTGCGATAACTGCATCTATGTGGGCTTGGAGTGCAGCCAGGATTAACGGACGTTTACCCCCCTTGTTGCAAGTATCGCCAAACATATGCTCGAATACCTGGTCTGCTTCGTCTACCAGCAGCAATCCATTCTTTTGTAACAACCCAGGATTAAAGCTAAAAGCAGAATCAGCACAAAAGCCAACTTTCAGGTTGCCGCTCCAAGCTTTGAGGTCATCCTTCCAATCCAAACCAATTCGCGCGCATTCTTCTCGACCTAGCGCAATGCGGCTGAACCAAGCGTAGATATTGCTAAACTTGGGCGTAAACGGGATGAGGCTATTCGTTTTAGAAGTTCCCTTAGCAGAGGACACGACGTAAATTGCCCCTGGCTGTAAATCCAAACTTGACAAATCCAGTTTTGGTGTATTGATTTCCTTCCAAGGTTTTTCTGTTAGCAGTGTGAGTTCTTTATATATCGCTAACTCTGCAACTTCCTTCATTCGCTCATAAACATCCCTGGGGTCGCTGCCACGATGCGATTTGAGCGCACCAGTTACCTTATGAATATGCAGCGAATCAAGGCTGTGGAGGATTTGATCCGATTCAGGGATAAGCGGGTCTTGAGCAGTTATCCAATCACCGCGTCCAACTGGGTTGTAGCCCAAGAGAAATCGCGCCCAGACGATTGTATTTGGATCGCCCGACTCAATCTCGCCATCTAAAGATTTATGACGATTCGCCTGTGGTAGATTCTTGAATTCGCAGCTAAAAGCTTCATTGGGATCGCAATCAGTGCCGTTTGCTTTGTCCCTACTCAGCTTCAGGAACCGTCGCCAGCGCCGCTCTGTTTCTGACAAAGCCGATTCTGGACAAGTTAAGGCTATTTCAGAATTGATTTCCAGCCCCAGTTCTTTGTGTGCTGGGCTGCTTAAGTAAACCCAAAACTTAAACCGTTCATGAGAGTATGGCTGCGGTATGACATGAGCAAGAGCGTCTTTCAGCTGCGCTCTTGCGCACTGTCGCTGTGGTTCGCACACTTCCAACGTGACTGGCACAAAGTCAAGCCTATTTTCATTCTTCAGCCACTTAACGTGATTGAAGCCAGCTAAACGCATCAAACGAGCAGTATTTTGGATAGCTGGGTCGGAGCGCATTGCTAAACACAATGGGCGTTGAATCTCTTCTGTCCAATCCGAAACTTGCCACTCAGATTCAACAAAGCGGTAGTATACGTGCAGGGACTTGCGGGTTTTGACAATGGTGGTGGGATATATTCCTGTTTTCTCACCAAATTCTTCAATTGCTGCCCACTGCTGCTCAAACGTGCCATTATCCGATTCAAAATAACCGGATGGGCAAGCGGTGATGTCACGGTTGAATCGTCCACCTGGATTTGGATAAAAATATACACCACCCCATTGATTCCAGTGACGCAAAACCTGATAACCGTCCTGATAAGTCTCGCCTGGAACCAACTTGAACTTATGACTGCCGTCCGGCTTCAAGTTAGGATTACCGCGAGGGTCTACATCTGATACCCACTTGAGGCGAGTCACTACTAAGCGATCTCCCTTTACATCACAGAAGAAATCGATAGTTTTAAATTGGCAACCAACCGACGCGCGTAGCGAATGTGACTCCTGCAACTCGCGTGGTAGGAGAATGCGCCCGTAGAATCTAGAGTTGTCGGTAAAACCTTGAGCCTTAAGCTGAGCTAGTGTTTGCTTTTCGCCCAATTGGAAGGAATGGCTACTCATTGCTTTCCTCCAACTGTTTCAAATTCTTGCTCGATGTACCAAAGCCATTGATCGACCTGCCAAGGGAGAACGCTAGTCAAAGGCAAATTAATTAGTCGATCTAAGTGCGGTGGCAGCGACTGAATTGGCGATCGCGCTTCGTTTGCTTGTGTAGAGGCGGGCGGTAGCGCTAATATTGATTCACGGGTTTCATCAATATTTCGCGCATTCACCTCCATTCGTCGCGGAGGTTTTGGCATTTTTGGGGGTTCCTTGTGTTGACCCCGGCGACTCTCTATTTTTTTCTGACTTTTGAGCCGTTACACTTGCTACCCCTATTAAGTCTGTTACGCTGAAGTTAAGTGTTTTTCTGCTCGGTTGAGCTTGGATGGATCGGATACGGGGGCGGGGACGCGGTTGTTGTAACCCAGTACGACTGGTAGTGGGGTTAGGCAGCAGCAAGTGTAACGGCTCTTGAGTTCAGGTTCTAAAGAGGATTAACCGGGTTTTTTTTATTTATTTATAGTTTTGGCAGTGTCTTTAACCCTAAAAAATCAATTAGCGTTAATACTTCTCCACAATAGAATCCTTAATCGTTGTTGGGAATACTTGAAGACAATTCTGGTAAATGAGTGTAAACTTCTGTAAACGAGCGATATCCACCTCCTCTACAACCTATATGGAGTATTTTATTTTCCCACCTAACTGAATGAAACCGTTGTAAAGGATCTTGCTCGTGGCGTGATTTATGAATTGCTTTCGCCCACTTATCTGCAAAATGGTTAAGTTCCTGGTAAAGCTTACGTAGCTGCTTTTTAACGGACGAATCCTTTTTGGCCCTCTCTCTGCATATGGGCAGAATCAAGGGAAACCAAACAAAGTATTTTGAGCGCTCTTTAAATCCAGCGTCTAACCGCTCTTGGTTGCTAAATTCAATCTCTCCAAGCCAGGTTGGGTCAAATTGTTTTTTCCAAACTGCCTTTCTAGCTAGGGTCATTGCGGAAAAATTAATTTCACTCATAGCTGTTCCCATTCCTCTGCGGTTGACCGCCTTTGCTTTATTCCAAAAGCTGATCGACTTTATTCTCAATAGTGTTTAGTTTCCGCAAGATTGTAGGTCGGTCTTCATCTAGGGATGAGAGTAGATTGGCAATGCCAATGGTAGCCCGCCGCAATTCCTCCCGTTCGGCACGGGCATTTTCTATATCTTGTTCTACTGTCAGCCTAAAGGTGACGAGATCGTCGGTCAAAGCTTGAATAGCTACAGCATTGGAGCGAGTAAGTTGGGCGGTTTGTGCTAGCAGTGCCTCTATTTGGTCAAGTCGGTCATTGCTGTTGCTCATAGTAATAGTCAAAAGCGAGTGCGCGGTGGTCGCGCGGGTAATAAAAGGAGCGGGTTGTTAAGTCAAGTATACCATGTTGACATGGGTATTTAGGCAGATTTATGCTGTTTGTCTCTCTCCAATTTTTCGGAGATTGCTTCCCTTATCCAACTCGCGATCTTATCGCCAGCAACTGCTTTTAGCTCGGCTTCCAGACTCGGTGGAAGGCGAATACTGATCGGCTTGCTAACTACTGGCTCTTTATCTGTAACAAACTTCCCAGAATGTGTGTCCCGCTTTCTCATATAATCTCAGCCAAAAAAAATAAGGGAGGGCTATACACCCTAGAAGTTAACTCGTGGGAGAGTGAAGATCCCCAAAAGCCCTCCCTTATTTTTCTGCTATAGCTCCTCATAGCTCTATTATCACCCATGAGTACATGGTAGCTTTCAATCAGCCGAATAAATTTATAAGAAGCGCTCGTCACAAGTATTTCGCTGAGAAGACCAGTGTTTTCTCGACCGATGCGCTAATTGTCCCTGAAACCGCCATGAACCTGCGAAATAATCTCAAAGAAGGAAAGTGGTTTTGGGGTGAAACAGAGTATGGTAGCAAGCTGAAATTTATCTGTCTCAAATTCAGCCGCCGGATTGCGAAAGAAGAATATGGAGCGATTTCCCCTGGAACCCCACTCGGACAACTGTGGTTCTGTCCTGTCGCAGCTGGTGAGAGTCCCAACGGTCAGCCCCTCCCTACCAATGTCGTGTATTACACGCTGCTCAAAAACTCATCCAGCGGTAAATCTGCCTCCCTGATTAACTTCGGACAGAAGGCAGTGTTAGCTCAAAGCCAAGGGTACGACTACCGCGAGGTTGTTTGGAGTGCAGTATTCACGAAGAAGTCAGCCACCATCGACGGCGAGGCAGTTACCTATTATGCGCTTGATTTTGAGTATTCCGAGCCAGATCACAGCGCAATAAGACGAGTAGATCAAGCGGTTGCTGTACTGGAATCCGACGAGGATATGCAGAAGCTATTCGACCCGGCACTAGAGGCAGCAACGCAATGTGTAGATGGGTTGAAACCAGAAGCGATCGCGCTTCTGGTAGAAAATCTTCGAGCCAACTGCGCAGCATTGCCAGCAGCTTAGGTGTCCGATATCGAGTAAAAACCAGCCCCCAGCTGCGCTTCGAGTTGCTCTAGGGGCTGACGAGCATGATTCACAATTCGAGGTTAGCATCATGATTCACAATTCAAGCCGCCGCCAGTTTATGTTTGGGTGCTTGGGAGTTCCCGCTGTTTTAGGAGCAGCTGCTATTCGCCCAAAAATTTCAATTTCGTCGGACTTTCCTCAACCTAAGTTTGCTATTGGGGAGGAGGTTGTAGCCCCCTAGGGGAATGAGGAGGGGATGCATTACAGCCGTGCCATCATTATTGGGATGATGCACGATCCTTACGGCTACGAGGTGAATGGGTGGTGGTATTTGCCCGCTTGGATAGATAATCCCCAATGCCCCTGGATGAATGGTCGGGACGACGGCCATTTCTGGCACGAAAGTTATTTAAAGCCCATGCCCAAGTTGCGCACCTGATACCTGGAAGAACCTTTCTTTATACCTTGTGAAAAAAATAGAAAACTGATGATTACTAACCGTAATCGCTTTCCCGATGTAGACTTCCTGCCACCCGACCAATTTAAAATTATTGGTGATGTCGAAGGCACTCCACTAGTATTAATTGGCAGAGAGCAAGGCAGCGATGCTCTAGTGGTATCCAGAACGCACACCGACGACCCTACGACAGAAAATTTATTCGCCGTGCCGTTGTACGAATTAATTAGCCATACTTTTGGAGCAGTTAATATCGCAGAAGACGCATGAACGATTTTCCAAACTCCAGCAACTCGAAACCGAAGCAGCGATCGCTCAATCCGATGCGACTGCCAATTCTCACTAATCGAACTGCCCCTGTCCTTTGAGGTTTGAAGACATTAAAATAGCCCTGGCAGAAGAACCAGGGCAAGGCTTTGAAATATTGAGTTCGGTATATTGAGTAGATTTAGCTTCCAGGTGTTACTGTCACTCGCTACATTCCTGCATTGACCTAAGCGCATTGATTAGGATGACAGCACAAGCTGTATGCTCTAAGTGCGCTCTTGGTGTGCCAGGGCTTCAATCGTAAACAGGGATGCTTACTTGAGACTCTCAAGTGTGCCGCGGTCTCGTATTTACGAGATAGATGTGATGCTTACCTATATATTTATCCGTTTGACATTTGAAATTTATGCAGTCAGCGAGTAATCTTTTGAGCAATTGAAAGGAGACGAGCGCTATCTTTGGCGTTGCTGAATTGGTAATGGTTGATATATAAACTTTAAACCGTGACTATGCCATTAACCTATTTGAAAAGATTGCACCTTCAACAACGCCAAAAATTACTATTTACCTAGCAACCGCCCCCGTATTTCTAACAGTAATAGTAAAGTCTGCATAGTCATCACCTTCAGCAGTATTATCAACTCGCCGCTTTATTTCCACCCTATGTGGAACCAGATCAACAGTGCTAGGAATATCTTCAGAAAAATCTATTCGACCAGCTAAATCCTGCGTATCCTCGCTCGTGCCTTCAAAAAGTAGGGCATTACCAGATACACGAAGAGTCTCCGTATCTTCTAAAACTTCAATATTAGTGTAAAGTTCAAATCGGCACTCACCTCCCCAAGGCATTATAAAATTTGGAAGTGAAACTTTATTGCGATCAAATAACCGATAATTATGAATGTGATTTTGTGGCAGCTCAGATCTGGTCTCATGTGACCCACCAAAAAGACCTTCATGGTCAAATCCAAATGCACTGATCTCAAGTGATACTTGTCTTGGGAATGCCATATACTAAGTTACCCCCTAGTTTCAAACTAGACAAGCGCTTTTATAGATTCATATTTTTCGCATATATCTAAATAGAACGTATATTCTAGAAACAGCTTGGATAGTACGTCTTTTTAAATGATATATGGAAAAATTTTTAAACCATTTCTTACAATCTACCAACAATCTTATATAGTATTCAAAATTTTAAACTTTAGCTATAAATCTTTATGCTTTATAAAACTATTTAAGTTAGAACAAGCATAAACATATTACAACGAAATAATCAGATTTACACTTAAAAAATAATTAAAAATAGATTTTAGTGTTTCAAAACAAAATAGAAAGGTTTAAGTTTTTATCTAGATATGAGTAGGACATATCTGCGAACTAGGCTAACCTCTGACTGCCTGACACATCTTGGTAGAGCCTTGGCAAATCATGGCTGACAAGTTAATGAACGAATGCGAGAGAACTAAATCAGGTCATAGAAGTCACGTTCTGCTCGTGTGGATGCAAAAACAGGTTGCGGGTCTTTAGGTAGGAGCGGAGCGGGAGTGAGCAGTTTTCGCCCTTTGTGAAACACCCCTTGCAGCCAACGCAGACCGATCTTGAGATAACTGATGCCGCGCCTCCAATGGGGGTCTACCTGTTGTCGCAAAGAAAGCTATTTGCACAGCCGTGCCCTGAGTTGTGGCATACAGAATGGCAATTGCTGCGACTAGATACAACCGTTCGAGGGCGGCGGTTGACCGCCGCCAAGAGTCTTCTAATTGGAAGGCACCTGACTTGCTGTCCAAAAATAATTCTTCGCGCGCGTTACCTCAAGGCATATTACCGGAATAGAGGCGATTTAGCTCAAAAGCAGTAGCAGAAGCTTCAACCATTGTTGCCACCCCAAAAAGCATACACAGGTCAGCCAACCTACGAGCGTTGCAGCATCATCAATGGCAAAGTGCAAAACTAAAAGAGTAAACCATTACGACGGAGACGCATCTTGATGGGATTCCCCCGGCTCAAAAAGTCGGGGTTTTCTTGTGGTGCGAAAGCAAGACAAAAGACTTGCTTTTGCGGCTATTCATCATCGTCAAATATTTTCAGGACTTCGGCTTTAATTGCACTCACAGCGTTTGGCTCAAGCTCTCTTAGCGTCTCTACCACATCCTTCAGCAGGCTTATCGCCTCCATCAACTGCCCTTCAAGCTGATGTAACGGCTGCTCCTCCATGTTTGTCTTAGCGTGCATAGATATCTTCTTGTTAAAGCTTATAAGCTCTATACACTATACATATTTCCCAATCGATGTTTCGGATAGTAACAGCTCACTTCGGGCGATATTTCTCGTCAATTGAAGCTATTGAGATTTGCCGTCACAGTTTTTTGAAGGATGGCAGCGGTAAAAACGTGACCCTGATGGAAAACCGCGACTGGCTAAAGTGTCGAGGTTTTCTTATGGTGCGCTGCATACTTAACTAAAAGTAAACCACCAGTAGTCTACAGTGGTATTGTATTAGTAGTCCACTAATGAACTATTAATGAACCACCAATGGCAACCGATAATCCTAAGATTTCAGGCTACGTCCCCAAGGCAATTTATGACAAAGTAATGGAGTTCAAGACTACCGGGGGTTATGCTTCTGTTTCTCAAGCTGTTACCGCAATTCTAGAAGAATACTTTGGACTTGGGGCTGAGAATTCTTCTGCCAACAACACGCGCTTGGAGGCATTAGAGGGAAAGTAGCAGACCTGACCCTTGCAGTGGCGCAACTGGGTCAGGTGATCGCCGCGCCTGCAAAACTTTCCGGGCATAGTAGTCCACTAGTGTCTACTAGTAGTCTATTAGTAGTCCATAGTGAACTACCAGCTCTAAACGAGACGGGACAAGATAATACGCTTGACGATAATTGGACTAAAAATGCAGAAACAGTCATTAGTGAACCACTAGAGGCTGATAGTAGACCATCAGTAGACCGTAGTGGACTACCAAACCACACTACTAGTAATCCAGTAGTAGACAAGAGTGAACTACCGATAGGAGAAGCGAGAGTAGTTGGATTGACTCAAAAGGCACTAGCAAAGCGGCTAGGACGGAGCGATGTTGCTGTAATCAATGCCAGGAGAGAAAGAGATGCCGTAGGGTTTGCCGAGTGGAGTAGAAAAAGAGATCCGCAAGCGCTGGCTTGGGAATACAGAGGTGGTAGATATTACCCAATTGAGTAGCGATCGCTTTTGAGTGCAACAAAGTCGTTAGGAAAGCCAACCCGAAAGATAATGAGCGTGCGCTGGTTGCGGTTTGTGGATTGGGAAGGGGATGTAAGTAGCAAACGACCAGAAATGTACGAATAGCCTAACTTTGCCTAAAACCGGACTGAATTACTATCCTTGGGCAGTCTACAGCTCTGATTCTTTCGTTGAATAACTACCAGGCTTCGCCTAATTGGGTTCAAAGTAGGCAAAGTTGACCGAGTGCTAGAACGCTCTTCTCACCTACTTTCTTGGCTTAGCGTACATTTCTGTTCCATTGCTACTCACGCGCCGGAAGTAGAAAAGAAATCCAATTGACTAGGGTGCGTGCAAACCCAACCACTCTCAAAGAGGAGCTAAAAATAGTTGAGATCATTAATTTCTTCTACGTAGGAGCGCTTTAGTGTAAAGTTACAGTTTCAATTTATTTCTACATATATAGATTTTTTTTTAAAAACCATAACCTTTTAAATTGAGTGACACAATTTTTACTAGGAAGACTTTACCTACCTAGTTCTAAATCTACTAGTGCAGCATGGCAGTGACTTGAAGATCGCTGTCAGAATCGGCTTGTTTACTTTGCTTTTAAAATTTTTCGGTTAGGAAGAGCAATATGTTTAATATTTTTCATACCTACTCTCGCCGCCAAATTTTCAGAGTGAGTGGTGGTTTGCTGATAGGAACGGTTGCCTCAAGTAGCTTTCCACTTATTCGTACTCTAGCTGCTGGCAGACCTAAAACCGTACTAAGCTTTAAATTTACTATTGAGGGGGGAGGAAAAGGTTCTTTTTACTTGAACACTGCTACTGCGCCCACTACTGTAATTGGAACTTTTGGTCGAGAGTTTTCATACTTTAATGCTGTTTCCAATTTCTCTCTTTCAGGACCAAACAGAGATTTGAAAAAGCAAGATGCAGGCTGGAAAGTTGTCCCAGGTCTTACAGCTGAAAGGATCGGTCTCCCTCCTGGAACTCCAGGGATTCTTAGCGGTGTTAATTATCCAGATGGCTGTTCGACAGGAACAGCCAACCAATGTTCAATTACTGTTGCTGTACTCTACTTAGGTACTGTGCGCTACATAGACAATCAACCAGAACCTCCTGAACTTTCTACTGACCCGAATTTATACCGATTAGTTGGTATTGACTTGATCGGACCTAATGGCGAGCTAAATCGTATTGACGTTACAGATAGCAAAATCATTGTGCTACCTGAAGTAGTAGACCAGGACTAAGCCGTTGGTGTTGAGAGTGAATTAATAATTATTGACCTAGGGTTTGTCTATTAAGTATTGCATACCGTCTTGAGACGAGAGACTTGCCCTAGCCAATTAACTGACCTGGAGAGCTTTCGTCTCATGAGTGCAACAATTCCCAAAAGAATGTTGCGAGCGCTTGTTGCAGTTGTCTTTGATTTTTCTGTTGAGTTGCTTGCTTTATCAGTTTTTCTAGTTCCTGTCGCTCTGCGTTTTGTGTCTGTGCTTGGATAGGTTGCAAAATCGGTGGTGTAGTTTAAGCACAAAATTAGATGCTCTTACCCTACTCTAGTCATGAGGGAAACTATGAAAATATTTAGGTTGTTGAACTTCATGTTTTACTTTCCCAAAGCAAGCTGCTATCAAGATGGTCGCAGCTTGCTTGGCACCTTTTGCGCTCTGACCTTGTGTACCATAGCCGGCCCTGGATTTGCCCAATCCGCAGATCCTAAAAACCCGGCTCCTCTGCAAGCTGGCGACAACATTGCTGTAATCAGCAGCATAGTTCAGATCCCGCAGTACTACTATGTGACTCTTGGACCAGGCAAGGGGAATCTAACTGTTGAATTTTCTGCGAATGGATTTCCTGGAGCTGGGGGACAGATCCGAGTCACCTTACTGGGGAGCAAGGTTAAGAATAACTACAGCGTAGTCGTCACATCAACACAAGCCGTCTTTGGTTCAGGTGCAGCCAAGACAGGCCAAGCGCTCATCCCGTTTGATGTAAAGTCAGCGCAAAAGATCATTTTACGTATTGACCCTCCTTCGTCGGGACTGATTGTAGCCGCAGGTCGCTACAACCTGAAGGCAACTGGTGCCGTAAAATTTGCTGAAATGGATTCCAACCCGGCGCAGGTAGTAGGAACCTACCGTGTTCATGGCTATGAACTTGGTGAGGATGAAAACGATAAGCTTATCAAGCTATTGCCAGATAGCAGAATCGAAAGCGAGACAGGATCTACTGGCTCGTGGTCACTCTTCGATCAGGGCAGCAGAACCTATGTAATACAACTCGCAAACAAACGTGGCAGTCTAATATTTTGGCCAGCCGTAGGTTTTTCGAAGGGATCCAGCGACAATCCCACTCTGAAACTAGTTCGATAGTAGTTGGGAGCGTAACAAATTAGACCTCTTGCGTGAATAGGGAGAAGAGAGCTACAAGTGGGTCAAGGAGGAATGAATTATGACTTACGAGCAACTCAAACACCTAAAACCTAGCGGGTTCAAACGTAAATCTGGCATTCATCGCAGCACATTTGAACAAATGGTTGAGCTGCTGCGCCCACATCTAGAGCGTTGTGGTAAACGCGGTGGGCAGAATAAACTATGTGCCCTTAGACCAACTACTGCTGGTGCTAGAGTATTGGCGGGAATACCGCACTCAGTTTCACATTGCTACCAGTTGGGGATTGAGTGAGTCGGCAGTATGTCGGCTAATCCAGAAGGTGGAATTGCTGTTGATAGAGTCGGGGCAATTCCGCCTACCAGGTAAAAAGCAGCTTTATCAGAATGCTTGTAACTGGAGTGTACTAGTTGTCGATGTGACTGAAAGTCCAATTGAGCGTCCAAAAAAAAACAGCGAACGTATTATAGCGGCAAGAAAAAACGGCATACCCTGAAAGCCCAAGTTGTAGTTAATCAAGCTAGTGGACAAATTATCTGTACGGCGTTCGGTAAAGGGCGAGTGCATGATTTTCGCTTGTTCAAGTTGCATCGCATTCCACTGCTGCCAGAGCAGTTGTGCTTAGCTGATAAAGGCTATCAGGGCATTAGCAAGTTGCATTCGAGCAGTTGTACCCCGACCAAGAAGCGCCGTGCAGCTAAACTTGACTGCTCTGAACGCCAGCATAATCGTTTATTGGCACGATTGCGAGTTGTGGCTGAACACGTTAATCGACGAAGCGAAGATTTTTCGGATTTTGGCAGAGCGTTATCGCAATCGCAGGCGGCGTTTTGGCCTACGCTTCAACTTAATTGCAGCAATTATTAACTTTGAACTTGCCCTTCGAGCCTGATTCACGCAAGAGGTCTATTCCAGAAGGATGTACAAAGGCTGCTGAAGCGAGTTGAAGAAATATTGAAAAAGATGAGCAATTAAAAATTTGGGATCAATCGCTTTTCCCCAACTAGCAAACTCATCGAGACCGGAGCGCGATCGCACCCTTCACTGCTGTGGAGTTAGTTTTGCCTAAATACTGAGTCATTGCAGATAGTCGGGAAGCATAGTCATCCTGTCTATGATGGCTTCGCAGATTTGCTGTTTAGTAAGGTCTATTGCTTCATTAAGGTATGCTCCACGGAGGTCTGTTCTAATCAGGTAGCCCCACTGAGTTTTGCGTCACCTAGTTGTGCTTCCCGGAGGTGTGCGTCACCTAGTTGTGCTTCACAGAGGTTTGCTCCACGCTGGTTTGTACATGGTAATTCAATGCGTTGCCCTTCTTGCTCTTTGCTAGGGTCATGTCTTCTAATTACAGTAAGGGCTGCTTGAACTTCTGTAGTAATTCTCGCTCTCTCCTGTTTTTGAGAAGTGGAATTAGTTTGTTCATCATGAGATTTCTCTTATGTCAACGTGGATCTTGATAATTTTGTGTTTTTTTGTTGGATTACCAGTCTATGTCACCACTATCACTCGGCTTAGTGCTAACCCGAAAGTACCTCGGCAGCGCGTCATGCTTGTTGCCGGACTCGGACTTGTAGTGCTGATCTTGTTTTTTGCAGGTATCGGACTTCTAGTGCCAATCTTACGGCAAAACAACTGGTTGACGCTGCTCCAGTTTGCTGTTGCTGTATCCTATCTTTGGTACCTATGGCGCAACTGGCAACAGCGGAGGCAAGCAGGGGCAATCCTACTTGATTTAGGGTTCCCAATGCGCGTCTGGCAAGTTTTATTAGCAGTAGCATTCGGGGTAGTGACAGTGGTTGCGACGGTTTCTGAGTTTGTTACCAACGTCTCTGAAGACGGTATTACTCTCGAAAGCCTTGGACGATTTGCCTTTTACATAACGTGGTGGGGTTACTGGCTTGTCCCAGTAACGAGTCGCAACCAAATTTGTGAACATGGTTTACTGATGCGTGGTTCGCTACTCCGGTGGGAGAAGGTGCGCGGGCACGAATGGCTGCCAGAGCGCCCCAATACGCTTCGGCTGTATGGAGCGCATGGATCATATTTATCCGTAGGGGGGTTCTTCGGTGGCTCAGAACTGCGTGTACCATCAGAGCATCGAGTACGTGTGACAGAATTATTAACCCAGTATACAAGTGACACAGCATCACATTAGCCACATTAAGGGTTGTTGTAGGTGTGATCGCTAGCTCCTTGCCCCGGATGCCAGCTTCCGTAACTTTATCCCTAAAAATAAGCGTAGAGATAAAGAGCATGGTTGAGCATAATTCCTATCGACGCAAAATGATCGCGCTTAAAGTGAATGCCATGCCAGTAACTCGATATCTAAAGTTTTCCTCCACTTTGCTGACTCCGAAAGCGTGTATGATTCGTCCAATCAGGAGAGTGCTACAAAGGACGTGAATCCATAGGCTTGCCTCCGTCTGGGTTCCCAGTATTCAAAGGGAGTTAGAACCGTTGTTGGGGGAATTGAGCGCTTGAGAGACGAGGCGAAATCTCTCAAGCAGAAGTCACCACGCTCCGGACAACAGATGAATAGGGAAGTTATAGATATTCCTACAGCACCAAAACCCCAAGAAATGCGATCGCACCTTTAACGCTATTAGGGTCAGTTTGACCTAAATAATGAGCAATCGCATCCCTGATTATCTCAGCTTCTTTTCGTCCAGCCGCCAGGGCGATCGCGCTAATTTGTTCTTGCCAATTCTGGAGAACTCGCGCCCCAACCATCAGCGATTCTGACATCAAAAGCTCACCCTCCTATCAGTTTCGCTTCAAGGGTAGCTGACTTCAGTTGGAGTGGATAATAGCGCCCAAATCATAAGAAAAAATCATCTTTCCATGTGAGAAGCAGGGTTAAGTAGAGTTGATGAGTGCAGCCAGACCACGAAAAGTTAATACTTTGAGCTATCTATTCCACGAAATCGGATTAAGGTGTAATCTGATGCTCCGGGCAAGATGAGTCCCATGAAAGTTGCAGGAAACGGGCTGGGTTCGATTTTAACCGTATAGGAGTTGCGGTTACTGTTTACTAACGGGTTGTTTACTTCTCGCGATCGCGCAATGTTAGGCATCTGCTTATTTACTGGCTGCCCTTGGTCCGAAGCACTGGCACTCCAAGCCACTGACATCAAGGGTGAAACATTGACTTTTAGAAAGTCTACCACCAAAGGTAAGCTGAAAACCCGCGTCGTTGATATCC
>QQTW01001195.1_pt1 | contig 17820 bp, 14 predicted proteins | sample 1904831 | NCBI WGS metagenome assembly QQTW01 (sample SAMN09435610, study PRJNA476489) | Subsurface metagenome, whole genome shotgun sequencing project. | reverse complement strand
CCAACACAGCTTTCGACGTAAAATTCTCCGAAGGAATCAAATTGATGAAATTCCTTTGACGAATTGTTTCTTTACGCAACAGATCGGCCATTTCTGGATCGATTTGGGAGACTGATGTATTCAGGAGCTACAACATTATCATCATCACAATGTCAGTTTATGGCTTCACTTGAGAAGATGCTGTGACTATTGCGATTGAACGGGCTGGGTTGGTTATGGCTAGCCTAGGCCGGGGATTTGATTGGAGGCTTGATTGGGGGTTGATATAGAGCATGAAGAAGAAGAAGAAGAAGAAGAAGAAGAAGAAGGATGTAAAGGAATATCTACCTTGTGTTGCCCCTCCATTATTCCTCCCCCTGCTCCTGCTCCTGCTGAATTCATCTGGGTAGTAGTGGTGGAGAAACATCTCGGAGCTAACGGTGGTGTTGATGGTGTCCATTGCGCCAAAGGTCGTAGCTGCAGCTGCCGACGAGATAGAGGATTTCGTCGCGGTATCCCTCGCGTCGCAAATCTTGAGCAGGCCATCTTTCGTGGTAGCTGGCAGCCTGTCCCTGTTGCTGTCAAGCTATTGAGGACAGCTTCTTCAACTACAATCCTAAGCTCTCGAAGCTCCCGTGCGATTGCGATGGCGGGGTTCACAACTCGCAGTTCTCGGCAAGAAATACCCCGCCTATAACCGCTCGGCTAGATCTTCACATTCACGAAACATCTGCGGGCCGACCCGGTTTCCGGAGAAACTATCAACCGAGCAGCTACATTTCCCGGCGCCGAACCTTGGATATCAATCTCCAGATCACACAACTACATCCAAGATGATGAGTGGTTTTCTCGAACCGTTCCAGCTATCTCACTTCCCTTGCTTCTTGGTATCTAGTATCCCTTTCATGGTAGCTAGAGGTCAAGCGAGTAAGTGATGGTGGGCGCTGCGGAGATGTCTCTGGCCCGGAATCACCACCTTATAAAGAGACAATTTGAGAGAGTCTGATTGGATTTATTCCATGGTTGTTGTGAGGATTGAAAACTGGAATGCTCAATCTTGTTGGAGCAACTAGCTGCTCTAGCTCTACCGCTGATTTCTGAGATGAGGGAGTTCTGAGATGAGGGAACTTGACTCTGGTGTTGCCGTTCTTGTGTCGAGATTGGCTTCGAAGCATTTCTTCAACAACTATTTTGCTGGGGATTGTCTATGCCTGGATGATTTGTAGTACTGATTCTCTTCGTCCATCCATCCGTTCAATCAGGCATTTTAATTCACTGAGCATATACTTCATCGCCGGTGCTTGAGATCATTGAATTGATCTTTGTTACGAACCTAGGTCTGGGTTTGAGCTGGCTTGGACGTGTTTTCCAATGAATAGTCGGTGGATCTCAAGGGGTAGCTTGAATTTAGGGAGTCGTATGGAAGAAGGGTGAAGGAATGGACGTGGTCTGCTATCGTACGATAGCCTAATGCAGAGATATCAGTTGGTCAATCGCGTGGTTTCGGTCTTTGGTATCATTGCCGTTGTTCTCTGCAGTGGAAACAAATGTTGAATGATAGCAGGTCTGGCCATCTACCGCTTTGTACGAATGTTCGTGGGATATTGTACTCCATTGCATTGAATGCTGTTGATTACACGTTTGATCTGGCATAACACGAGCAATAAGTAGCGACGGCATAATTCAAGTCGCTCCAGTGACTGGTTAGACTGTTCCTACAGTCTTGAGGCTCGTCATACGTGGAACTGGTCGTACGTATGGCAGTTCTTTGCGCGTTCTCGTCGAGGAATTGTCTATCGGACGAGAAACATAACTACGGGATGATGCGGTTGGATCGAGTTATCATGATGTCCTCGAGGTCGCCTATCATTTTGGGATCGAGCGTGTACGGCGTCCAAGATCTGATGTAAACTGCCAATGGTGATGTCCAGTATAGAAATCGAATCAATTTCACTACAAGCTAGTAGAACCCTTCCATCATTGAAACCTAGAATTCCGCTTGTCCCGTCATGAATAGCTCCATGCTTACTCCTTCTTGGGCTCCTCGTCCTCGCCAGTCAGCGCATTACGCTTGGCCACGATCCGCTCCTGTCGTCGTTCACGAGCTGCTTTGGTCTTGGCACGCTTGGCATCCATCTCTTCCTTGAGCACCTTCTCACGCTGCTTCTCGGCCTTGGCCTTGTGGATCTGTAGATAAGATCAGCATTACGTTCAGACCGGGACAGATCTGAAGAGCATAAGGATAACATGAACATACATGCTCGACCAGTGCCCGCTTGTGCTTGAACGTATTACCCTTGCTGAGATGGTACAGCTCGTGATAGAGATGCTTGTCGATCTTGCCGCTATCTCGGTACTTCTTGAGCAGACGACGAAGGACACGGAGACGGCGCATCCAGAGGACGGAACTTCATGAATTACTCGCATCAGCCCCGCACTCCCGCCACACATGACGCTTCATCCTTGAAGAGTCTTACCTCGGCATCCGCGCATCCTTCGTACCCTTCCTCTTACCATATCCACGATGCCGACCGATGCGACGAGACTCCGCAAGAGCCCGGGCACGAGCACGCGAGTGCATGGCCACAGGCTTGCGGATGATCAATCCATCGGCGAAGAGCTTGCGGATCGTCTGGCGCGAGTTGGCATTGCTGATTTCGCTGATTTCATTGGGATCGAGCCAGATTCTGCGCTTGCCGCAGCCTAGCACCGAGGATGCCAGGCGCTTCTGCGTTTTGAGGTCGACCCTGTTCAGAAAGAATCAGCACAAAGTTCATGCGCGCACACTGGAATTTCTCGGCAGGTGGAGTTGCAGCGGCGTCAACAGTTGGCGATATGGTAGCTGACTGCTCACAACATTGGAAGCACAACCAAAAACGCAATATAACCTACATGATGTCTTCGATAACTGGTCACTGTTCTTTGATGAAGTTCAGGGAGAGGGGTTGTCGGATGAGTCGACGTTGACGTCCACGATCATTGCATTACCTAAGCGGGGACTGCCGAGTTTAGGGCTTTACCCCGCCCTAAGTCACGGAAGTTAACGACTCACCCCACAAGGCAAGGAGAGCGATAAATGCGATTGTGACACATGAGTGAATCAGAGTTGCATTTGAAAGCAGACAAATAACAGGAATTCATTGACACGTTCGTTTGTGAAGTTGTGTATGACTCAATCAATCTGAGCTATAATATTCCGTGTGCTGGCCGCTGTCATACATTATCTCCTTGGGTAATTAAAAGCCAGTAGTTACCTCCAGCTTGCCGACAACCAGGACGTAGTTGAAGCTCCATCTGCCTGTCAGTCAGCCTGCGGGTCATACCAATGCTGCCCGGTCGTCAACGGCCCTCTACTACTACACGAGCAGCGATCATCCCAGTGCTTGAGCAGAAGATTGAGATCCTCCACCCAATCTGCCCGTTTGTGCAGCATTACCCTCCAGTTTTGACGCAGCAATTCACCTGTGATGCAGTGACTGATTGCCTTTCTCTTGGTTGCCAGTGCTATGTGTCCGATCTCTCTGTCGTAAACCGGAAATACTCCTGGTTGCGTGACGATAAAGAGCTCTTTTTCTCTATACCCTCATCGCTATAGGCGTAAAACCTCCAGACTAACGGTTAGAACAAAACTTTGTGAAAGTGTATTTTCCCAGTTTCGGATATCACTCAGCACCGAAATATCCCAAGTCAACCTTGCCCACGCTCCAGACCTCCAACTCGTCTTCCACCTCATCTGTCGAGACTCCAGATGGGTCTTTACTTCCCAATCGAGAGGATATCCGCTTGAAGTAGTCCTGCATGTTTCTCTTGACGGTTCCAGGCAGCTCCGCTCCCGCACCGGCCATGTACCGGTCGAATACCATATGATCGTGTTCATCCACTGAGAAGACGGCCAGGAATGCAGCCTCGGCGGCTACCTTGACTGGAGTGACGGTGTCCCGGACGCTGGCAAAGATCGGGGGTACCAGGACACCGAGATGCGGCCTATTGAGTTCTGGATGATTGCGGCTGACGACCCGAATCACGACGAGGGCGAGACGGCGAGTATCAGTAGCGTTGTCCGGCTGGATCACGCTGGCAAGCGCGTCAACAACAGCCTTCGTCATTTCGAATAACTTGACTTCTGTCTTCACTAGCAGAAACTTTCCTGCCGCCAAAACGCTGTGGTCCACGATGTTGCTCTGTTGCAATGTATTAGCGTATGCTGAAGAGAATCGGATAGACGCCTCACATTCTTGCTGGCGATGCCTTGGCAGATAACCTTGGTCGTTTCCGCGAGATGACGCTCTGTTAGAACTTGTGGAGACTCCAGAAGAATGGCATTGAGGAACAGCATGGATACAGCGGTAGGCGGCGTCACCAGGACTCGGCTTCTGCTTCCCGTCAACATACATCAATTATTTTCGGATACATGCTCGCATACCTAATCGTAGTCTTCCTGTCGGTATCGGGAAGGTATTTCATGAGTGTCCCAAGTAGCCGTGCCGTAGCATTGAGGACTTCATCTATTTCAATCAGTTAGCAAGCATGTATGAATATCGACCTGCAGTTCGCTCACCTTCCGTGATGCTCGGGCTTGCGTCAATCAGACTGAACACCGACGCTCGTGATGCTTCGCTCATGTTTTTGCCAGCCTTGCTGACTACAACGCAGAGTGCTTTGAGCATGGCTTGCTTGATACCCGGATCGGTCGTCTTTGAGCCCGTTACGAGTTCTGTGACGTGCTGTTAGCTCCCTTCACGGGCTTAGAGTATCGATACCTACCTGTGATCAGAGGATCGATTCTTGGCGTGTACATGATGAGTGTGCCGAGGGCTCTGGCTGCGCGTACCCTGACCGACTCGCTGGTAGGATCAGCCAGCGACTTGGCAAAAGTGCGCTGCAGTTGAGGCAGGAACGCCTTAAGGTGAACTGGAATCTTTTCCAGCAAGTTGCTCAGCGCCGTCAGGATAGCATCTAGTTCGCATATGTGTCAGTGATTGAAATATAAATCCACATACTTAACTCACATCTGACGTCGGTTGATCGATCAGATACCACCCGGATCAGAGGCCCAGTGATTTGAGTGACGAAAGGTTTCAATCCGTCGGGATTAGTCCGGTCAACAATGTCTGAGATACCAAGAGCCGATTGCTTTCGCTGTTCCGGCGTTCCGTTAAGGAGCCCCTGCAAGAAAATTGGCAGGATGGCGTTGATGCCCTTGGGTAGAGAAAATCCTGGAAGGTCTACGCCTTGGAGACCAACACCCTGAAGCACCTGCCGCGTAGGAATGACGAGAGTCTCCATCTCCTCCTTTTTGAGTCGCTGGGTCAGTTTCGTCAGAGCTGTCCATGCTGCCTTGACAACCTCCTGATCTCCATCGTCAAAGGAGATGAGCAGAACTCGAATAAGATCCTGGTAGTATCGAGAGAAGTCAACCTCGGCATCCTCAACGAAGTCGGCGAGAAAGTAGTCGGCAGCTGCCCGGATACGATGGTCCGAATTCTTTGTAAGGGCGATCATGCTGCTCATAGCTGTGTTCAGTCCGTCGTACTCGTCAACGGACAATAGAATAGTCCTGAACGAGCCCTTTAGATCACGGCATCTGTCGTCATCTCGGCAATCGACAATCGTCCGGATGAGGGTTTCGAATACTTGCGGCAGTCGTCGAGTAAGTGCTGGGCCAGCAACGTGCGACAGAGATGCGAGGGCACTTGCGTTGAACGTGGATATAGGAGATTTGAGTAGTGTCGGTAATAGATTCGGAAGGATGAGATTCGACCGAGCATTGTCCGTCAGAAGCGTCAGAAGAGCGGCGAGAGCGTTGTCTTCTTCATCAGGCCGGCGAAGTAGGTCCAACAGGTGAGGAAGGACTCGATCAATGGCTTTCTTGCCGAAGATGCGCTGGAGAGAGTCGAATGCCTCAGCCGCCGAATCACGAACGTCTTGATGATCGTCAACCAAAGCAGTGCGGACAATGGACGCCAGCTTCTCTTCGTGTTCTCGTAAGATCTCAGGTGGGGCCGATGCAATGAGCTCGCGGAGGGCGATGCAGATCCCCTGCTTGGCGTCTCTGTCCGTGGACTTGTGAAGGCCATCCTCCAACATCGGCAGAAGAGCCGGTAGGAGCCCCTCGCCCACCTTGCGAATCAGCTCACCCAAGGCGTTACCAGCGATGACCTTATGCTCCATATTGGAGCTCGCCAGCCGTCTGATGATGATCTGGGTAAGGGTGGGTACGAGTTCCTTGAGGACCCTTGGACTAGCAACCATCACCTTCCAGATGGCGATGGCCGCATTGCGGACGAGGAGGGAGGTGTCACAGCGACAGATGTACAGCAGAGACAGCACTCGGGCTCTCTTCTCTTCTCCCAACACCTCCACCAGGGATTGACTCGTGTCGGCCGTCTCCTCTTCCGCCTCTTCCTGCTCGACATTCCCAGTCTTGCCGGTCAACGTGAACAACAGATCACCGACCAACTCCACCGAGCTCAAGCGGATGCGGTAACTGTCGTCTCCAAGGCCTCTCTCCAGCTCTGGCAGGAGCAAGTCAACCGCGCGGGTAGCGTAACTTCGGACCAGCAGACGCCCTGCTCGTAAAGCCGTTTCTCGGATCGATTCGATCTCGTCGGCCAAGCCGTTCAACACTGGAGGAATGATCTTGTTCAGGTAGACCGCGAAACTGTTTCCGAAGCACGCCGGCAGGTAGATGAACAATGTCATGAAGCCTTCGCGGACGGTGGGCTGAGCGCTTGATGCGTTCTGCAGGATGGTCGGAAGTGTCTCCTCAAGGCGGCCAGTCCCAAGACCGGCGAGCACTTCGGACAAGGCCTGGGCTGAGCCCAGTCTGTCCCCGGCTCCCGTGTCCGATTTGAGGGTGGCCATGAGACTGGGAATGAGATCCGGTAGGGTGTCTTCACCCAGTTTTTCGATCAGTGAACCAAGAGCTTTGGATGCTGTTGCTCGGGTAGTTGGCACAGGATCCGTGATGGCCGTTCTCAAGCCGCCAACAAGGATGCGCAGGTGAACCATTAGATCTTTACGCTCTGTTAGGTGTGCTAGACTGCCAATCACTTGAGCTGATTTGCGCTTCGTCGCTGAACGATCTCCCAACCCGCGCTCGAGGATGCGGACGACGAGTGCCAGTGACGGTGCATCCAGATAGTGGATGAAAGATACTTTGATGAGCGAGTCCAGTGCATCGTCCGTGTGCTTGACGGGATCGCTGATCGCCTTGAGCAAGATGCTCACGATGCCCTTCATCTCCGGATTGCTGATGACATCCCCGAATCGTTGGAGACTTCGTTTAGCTGAAGCTCTGACCTCCTTATGGCTGTCCGCCAGAACATTGGTGAGCGCGGGGATGATTTCTGGCAGGCTTTGTGCCAGTTGTTCAGGATCCAGGTAAGCCATGGCACCGAGAAGATCGCAGGCGCCCTTCTTTGATCGCCACTGCGGTTCGTCGAGACCTCTGAGGAGTGGAGGAAGAATCTGCTTGACGCCGTAGGAGCTAAGACTCGCGAAACACGTCTTTGCGGTGTCCAGACAAGCCTCTCGGACGTCGGTATCGGTGTCACCGAAAGTGGAAAGAAGCTGCGGTACGATCTTGATGGTGTAGGGTTCAAATGTCCTTCCAAGGAAGAACGAGAGAAGTTCATATGCGAATAATGCTCCCTGGCGGTGATGAGCGTTCTTCTTGTTGTCTATCGCGTCTTGCAGCTTGGACATGATGGCGAATCGGCGGAGAGCAGATATACCCTGGCCGAGCACAATACCAGCCAAACCGTAAGCAGCGCCCCTGCGAGCTGCATATGTCTTCTGATTCAAGAGCTTGTCCAGCATATCCTCGACGTATCGAGGCACGGTGTCGCCGGAGGCACGGACAAGTGGAGGTAGACACTCAGCGACGGCATACTGAATAGGCTCTGAAGGCGTCTCCAATGCTGCAAAGAGGCGCTCCATGACCTGCGGTAATCGTGCATCCCCAGGCTTAAGATGACGAGCCAGGGCACCGTAGAGGATGACCACCGCTTCTCTGACATGATCCTCAAACTCGGAGCCTCCGTGGTGCGACTTGAGATGCGACTCGAACATCCCCATGAGCTCTTCAACCTTTTTCTGGCCAGACATAGCAATGATCGTCTTGGCTGCATCGATCATCTGCTTCCTCACGACTGCGTTCCGGTCACCAAGTGAGCCTTCTTCGACGAGAAACTTGAGGAACGAACTAAGATGTGACGTCTCGAAGACTGGGGATAGCTCTTTAAACGCCAAGGCCACTCCACTGCGGGCCTCCCAAGTGGTATCCGTTTCGCGTTTCTTCTGACGACCATAGGGGTCGTGTTGGTTTGCCAGGGGCTTGTTGTTGGTAGTGTACAAGCTCTGAAGCTCTGCTAGCACTGCTGCGAACGAAGTCGGTTTGAGTTCCACCGCAGCTGCCAATGCTCGGGCTGCCGACCGTCTGAGATGTCCATCAGCTGCTTGAAGGTATGATAGAAGCTGCAATGAAGAATCGTCATTGAGCTTCAGCGCATTGGCTTCCCAGATCGTCTCAGCAAGCTCTGCATTCTCCTCGGCCTCGTCGTAAGAGGCTAGCCAGATCTCCTCCAGGAAGTCGTAGTCCGTCAACTCCAGCTCTTCATCAATTGCTTGCAGCACACACGTTCTGACGGCTGTTTCGGGGACAACGAGTCCTTTGAGTAAGACCTTCAACTCTTCCCTTGTCAAGTTCACCGAGGCATACTTGCAAAGGCCGAGAAGGCCTTCTTTGATGGTCTTATAGTGGGGTGTGTACTTTTGCATGCTCGTGATGAGAACGGATATCAGCTCGTTACGTGGAAGCTGCTCGTTTGCGCCTGATAGGATAGTTTAGCATTGCTGGATATCTGAGGAGATATAACATACAGAGCTGGACATGCAGGGCGATAATCTCCAGTGCCAGGATAACTTGCACGTCAGTGTCGTCCTGAGACTTGCCAACCCCACCTTTCCTCAGAATCGTAAATAGTAGCGGTACGGTGTACAGAAAGGAGACAATATCAAGAGGTCTCTGCTCTGCAGTCAGTTTGAGTCGGTACAGTACCCTCAAAATCTGATCTGGAAGTCGATAAGTCAGTAAATGACAATCGTCTAGGTACAAGATCTTACCGCCAAGCGGCTCCTGTTCATATTCCCTAGGCACTTGTAGCAGAGGCAACCGGCGTAACGTCGCACTTCCGATGAACTTGCGAGCCGTGCCGAGGCGAGCTGTGATCTTCTCCGAACAGGCAATATATGTCTCGAATGGGATATGTCCCATCAGCAGACCGCTTCCACGAGCCACAGTCGCCACAATGGACGAGAGAGCTGGCCACATCCAGTGTCCGACTGGTGTGGGTGGACCTAATGCAAGACTTCGAATAAGGCCATAACCACGCTCCAGGTGAACGACCACTCCGGTGAGCTCTGTTCGAATAGCAGACTCTTTTACCAACTGCGCTTCGACCCTTGATTGCTCCTCTTTGGTAAGTTTCCGCTGCACACCCTTCTTTTCTGCGAGCTGCTTGCGGAGATCAGCTTCCCATTGAAGGATGTCGCGATCTTTCTCGTTTCTGGACTGATAGTCTGTCTGATCTTTCTGTGCGAGAACATCGACAAATGCTGTACCCTCGGGGGTTCTGTAAATGGCAGCTTGCTCTGGGCCCACATTGGTCAATCGGTCGGGACTAAGATCATCTTTGATCTGATGAATGAGCAGGTCCGTAAATGTGTCCGGGGCGACGAAGGCAAGCTCTGCCGCAGCATTGAGCGCTGCATTCCGCAGGACACTACAGCCTGGCTGTCGGTCCTAAACCTAAATCAGCAGGTGCCCGCGGGTCGAGACCAGAGATGATGCAAACCTGCGTGATCTGAAGTATATTCTCCAGCAAGCGTTTCGAATGCTTCCGCGCAAGATCGCCAGGGTCGACTCCCACCGTTTGGCATGCCGCTATCCAGCTGGTGTGCGGAAAGACCTCCGGGCGGCAGATTACCAATAGCTCCGCGAGCTGGTTCTCCAGAATGCTCCGATCGATCTCTCCTTCCCCTAACCGGCGGAGGGCTTTTGGTCGCAGAGATATCGATTGCAGCGCCAGATACACCCGATCCACTCCTGTTTTCGAAGCCATTGCGGCCGAGTCTTTCTCGGCCAGCTCGATCTGTTGCCGCCACTTCCAGAGCCCTCTGATGATCATTTGCCCAATTGCTGCTGGGTCTTCGACATATGTTTCGCTCAGCAATTGCCGTGCTCTCTGACTGACAGCCTTCACAACAGAGCTAGTTATGAGATAGACGAAGCCTTGAGCCCACGCTTCTCGAGCCGCTGTTTCATCACCCATTCGCTTGACTTGATCTGCGCTGCTAGCTAAAGCACGGAGAAACCAGTCAAGATCCTCCTCCTCTTGAAGCTTGGTGTAGATGCGATGATTGAGCAGGAACGACGGCCGATGGTCGGATGGGAACGCATCCGAAAGAACATCCTTCAAATCAGCCGCACCGAGAAGACCATCCTCTTTCAAGGCGAGCAGATCCGTCTGGTAAATAGCCAGGACCACGTAAGCGGCCGTGATCAAGCCGGTCTGTACCGCGGGCAGCGGATTCGAGGTCACTTCCGTCCACAATCTTTGAAGCTCAGGAACCATGGCCCTGATGAATTCGAGCATCCCCGTCGACCGGATCTCCCACGGAGCCGTTTTCCAGATCATCGCTCCCAGTCTAATGGACCAGATTTTGCGCACGGCGGGTTTCTTGTCGCTTAGGCCTCCAATAAACGCCGCAGTGACTGATGACGGAGCACCATTCGAAGATATCAGGGCGGGAAACAAATGAGTTGAGATAGCCAACGTCTCCGCCGCTAAAGCTGCCTCGTTGGTTTCCTTTCCCACGACCTGGCATAGCTCCGAGGGAACGACTTTGGACAGGTGCGCATTCTTTGGAAAAGCGGCGAGGACACGAGCGAGGAGAAGTCGTTGCTCAGGACCCGAGGTCTTCAGCGATTTCAACAACCCAATGATCTCGTCGGCGACTTGGTTCACAATGTCCTCATCATCGCTCCGACGTGCGGCCACTTCAAGAGTCAAAGCCGCTCCATTCCGCACCGCCGGATTGGTGGATCTGATACTGGATAGTAGAGGCTTTAGGAGGTGATCCTGAAGAATTTCTGATACCCAATCCTCAGGGATGGATTCCAAAAATGCTTGCGTGACTCCCTGCAGGACAACTTCTGGTGTTCGTAGTAATGCCTTTTCCACTGCCGGCAAGACCTGTTCCCGGAGTTCGTTCACCGAGGCAGGAAATATACCGAAGAAGTCTGCCAATGCCCGAGCAATGTGCGGTGGCACGGGAGTCCTTGCTTGAATAATATGTTCGACATAGAAGTTGTAGTAGGCGAATCGGATCGGGTCCGGCTTGCCCAAGCCTTCATCGTTATGGCAGACTGGGGCCAGCACGCCAAGGAAGACAGCACTTCTTTGCGGCTCATCAACTCTGTCGCGGCGACTGAGCCTGGCCAGGAGGTTTTCCAGAAAGGTGGTGGTGACTTCACGCTCGGAGAAAGCTCTTTGAAGGGCCTTTCGGGTGCGGGCTAGAGCAGCGGCCCTCAGGCTGGGTCTTGCGCTCTTTCCCACACAGAGCTCGAGGGCTTGTGCCTCGAGGAACAAAAGGTCTGCGCCCCATCTCGCCCATCGCCAGACTCTCTGAGCGACTTCCTCGACCAGACTGGCGCACCATTCGACGAGCACAAAGGCATTTGTAGGGGCAATGCTCGTCTTGCTCACTTCTCTTCGCACACGGTCGATGAACCACGCAGTAGCATCTAAATCTTGACGATTGTTGAAGAATTGTTTGAGACATTCCCGGACAGCTCGACGAGAATGACGGTCACGATAACGTGGGTAGGTGTCCCACAGAAGGCGTAGAATGGTTTTTGCGTCCCCTTCCGAGATCACTGCTTAGCATGAGCGTTGTCTGTATGTAGCTGTGGGTTGCACGTTGAAGATCACCCACCGCAACATTTTAGTTCGGCCGCGAGTGAATTGAGCTGCGCAACACGCTTAGTCGTCGACGACAAGCTCAGGCTTGCGGGTAGCTCAGTCAAGTCCAAGTTAAATTTTCGATGCGATCTCACGTCCACGTCTTCTTCCTCCTCCATCTCCGCTAACCACGGCCTTTGGTACCACGTGAGGATATCGAGACCACCCACTAAAGTTAGGGTTGTGGTGAGTGCTCTGATTTCCCGAAGCTCCCCTCAGAAGACTGGGAGAGTAAACAAGTGGGGGTTGCTACACAACTTGGTAACCCTCTGTACGAGTAGCTCCCCATGGTAGAGCTAGCGATCGACTACAGCCCGTCAACCCTCGCGACGAACGATCGGCTTTCCGACTGGACGCATATCAACATCCATATAATTCATATCAATGTGACTCGGAATCTCTTACAGTCTAAATGATGCTGAGTAATATCTGGATCACGTCAGGTTGGTGGAAACGATTCTCTTGATGTTTGCCTCAGGTCTTGCTCCGATGGCAGCTAGGCCTTGGATGTTTCAATATAAGTGTCGCGTTCTAAGATGGCTTTGCTCGAGATCTCGAGCAAGGATCTGTTCCCTTGTGTCTATCCTTAGTTCACCGTTCGAGCAAGAAATTCAACTCTGGTTTATAGCATCTGGATGTGCCGGAGTTCTCTGGATTGTGCCGTGGGATGCTCGATGTTGATAGTAACATTGGTAACCTCCGATATTACCCTCAACGGATCACTTTATCTTCTGCTCTCGAGCAGATTGGGATCTCTCTCTGTGTTAGATTGGCAGAGAGCACGCTACGCAAGTGAATAACTTGCGTAGGTGAAGACTTTATCAAAATTTTGTATTATATGCTGGCTATAGCTTAGCTATAGCCCGATTGAGGCGCCTGGACTCCAGGTACTTCTTCTTTGACGATCATTATCGGCTACTGGAACTCCTTGTTGAAGTTCGTCAAATGGTCTTGTCCTATAACACTGACGTAGCTGCCAACAGGCGCCTTGCCAGACAGGGAGGACCGAAGTCCTCCCCCTCCGGCCACACCGCTGGATTTCCCACGTTGGGAAAGCTCCAGCTACGTTCCATACGGAGAGGGAGCAGCCAAGCAACTTTACTCCCTCTTCTCGTCTATTCAGAAGCCGGCGGATGTCTCAACCTCGCATGTAAATGCATTGAATTTGCGGGTGCACTACGATCAGACCCTGGAAGCTCTCGTCCCTCAGCCACGTCAGGGCGAGGCAACCTTTCTGCCGGACGTGCAGAGCAGCAGTAGCGAAACGGAAGCCTCAACGGAAGGCGAAAAGGACCCCAGAACGTCAACCGTTCTTTGCAATGGCCGAGAAGCACCAAGACTGGACGTGTTCCAAGCTAGAATCGCCGAGCTGAAGACGGACAACGAAGATGGGTTCAGGCTCGTGCGGCGACTGGGGCCTCGAGTCGGCAAGAAGCCAATGAGACCCGGTCATTTCTACAAGTTCTGGCAGGGGCTCTACTTGATGGCTCAATACTGGGATACCAGCCAGGACGATGAGTATGAAGAGCTTTCACCAAGTGCCGACACTTCCATTGGACCCCCGACTCGGAAATACCTGGGCCGTCGAACAGGCACGGGCAGAGAGATGCCCGATCAGTTCCGGGAGGATACGGTTAGATCATTCGTCGAGACCGCCACCTGGCTCTTTGGCTGTCAAGTCTCGTACGTCTTCTTACTTACTCGGGTCACATGTAACCTCCATTTCCTCGCGTTGACTTGATTATATGTACAGAGTCCCCCGCATTCCACCCCGCATCATGCTTCAACACTCCCTCTTCGCTGTCCGCCTGAACTATTCCATCTTCCGCACATCAACCGACCGTCAACGAGCGCGGCAAGGCCTCGTCGAAGGCCCCGTCATGGGCACGCAATGCCGTTCCGAGACACGTTTTCGAGCCCCGGAGCAAGAACTGGGCACAGGCAGAGGTGACGCCCTGGATATTCTTCGCGAGGTCGCCGCTATGCTTCTTCTGGCGCAAGAACGCGCGCGTGAAGGACGACAGCTAGTCAAACCGGGCGAAGGGAAATGGTATACCTGCAAGCCACGCTGGGGTGGAGGTCCAGGTGGTGAAGTAGGCAACACAGCCGGCAGCAACAGCGATGATCCGAATTCTACCGCTTCGAAGACGACAGCAGCACCAGCAGGAGCAGCCGATGAGAAACCCAAGCCTACGACCACCCCGACGACAAGCAGAGCACGATCGCGGAAACAGAGCGCTGCCGAAGCATACAAGAAGCTGCAACCGGGGATGGGAACCTGGGATCCACACGTGTCCTATGAAGCCATTGGGAAGCAGCGGGATAGTGCTTTCGACTACGTAAGTTTCCATTTACCCTCTCCCTACCCCTTCAATTTTCCTCCTCTTTCACCTCTTCCCTCATTCGATCCCTGCGGTGATCAATGCCAAAGAAGAGCCTGAAGTAACTGAATCGGATGTCAGATCTTCCTCGTCTCATCCATCAACCACCACATCGCCATTCTTCGTCTCAAGGTGCATAGAGCATACATCAATTTCCTCGAAACAGGGGAATTACCCACCTCGCCACTTTCTCCGCAATCCCAAACTCGTCCTCAACACCAAGAGCAACTATCATCCTCAACTCCTGTCGACCTTCAATCACCCGTCCACGGACCGAGAAATGACAAGGAAAAGGAAAATGAAGAGGCATGGGACATGATCGAGCTCCAACGCAGCCAATGGTTCAGTCTCCTCGATCCGGACGATCGCGTCGAGGCGTTTCGGGGGTTATGGGGCGTCATGGCATGGTTGATGAGATCCGATCAGGCCCAACTCGAGAAGCAGAGTGGTAGCGATGAAGTTGGACGAGCTGCTGGGACTGTAGGGGGTGGAGGGGCTGGTAGTGCTGGTAGCAGCGTGGCAGCGCTGGACGAGGACGTCATCATGTCCGACTGATTGTTTGTTTGATTGGTTGGTTGGTTGGTTGATCTTGCTCAGATTCGATTCAAGTGGCAGTTGGCTTTAGCATGGTCGGTAGATCTCATAGCAATGGATGATAGACGGATAGATGATGATGACCTCACGAGCAAGAGAATAGCTTTAATCAATGACGACGATTGCAAGAACCTAATATCTTCTTTTTGAACTTCGCCTTGGTCAACTGTCTGATGCGGACGATACCTTCATCGTCAACCCTACAGCGAAGCTGCCTTCATATGCCCGTCAACCGTACGATGGCGAATGATTCTTTGGACTCTTCATCATTCTGATGGCAGAGTTGCACAAACTTCCTACCTTCGTCGAACGTATGACGTATGACAAGCTGTATACAATTATCTTCATCAACAAGATGATGGTGTTTACTTCCATCTTCAATCAGCCTTAGGACAGACAATGGATTCATCTCTTTATCGCCTTCAACCTTTACCAAGCTGATACCTTGGATCTTTCCCCAGCAGCGTGTCATGACAAGTCTTCAAGCTAGTCTAAGAAATCAAAATGCATAGCATTAAAGCTACAACAAGTTCAATGTTTGTCAGCAGGAGAGATGATCATTTCTTCATCACCCTGATTAGGGGAGTTCAGAATGGATAACGTATCATGGTGTGTTTTCCGATTTGTGTCAACTGTGTAGCATATTGCCATGACCATCTCTTCATCTTCATGACAAATGTTCACTTTTTGTCTTCGTGACCAATTTCAACATGCTTCTTCTTCATAGACTATCCTCTCCTTGCGCAACTGTTGCGATATTCAAATGGAACATGAATGTCTGAATGAGCTTCGCAGTTGAACCTTTCACGGTTTCTTCGCTGAGAGCTGGAAACTCCTCCATTTTTTGTTACTTTCAACACCACTGCTTCTCCTAATTCAGCTCTACTTCAGGAGAATGTCGTTACTTGAGGATTTGAGTGTTACGAGCATCCTCAATTCCTTTATGATCTCGCTCCACGAGTGATCCAACGTGATATTTTTCCCTCAGGGAATAGTTGACAAAAGGTCCGCCTCTACCGCTGTCAAAGCTTGTTATGATGATTTCTCTTCACTACCTTCGTCAACCGTGTGACGATGTCTGTTTCTTCATCAACGGAAATCACATGACCGATAAATATGTTTCCTGCTTAAGAGCGTTGAGAAAGAAGGAAACATCATCACACGTGAATCAAACCGCATGCGAGCGGGCCGGCTCCCTCCCGCTCGCTCGAATCGCGGCCCAGGCTGCAGCTTCGAGCCCCACAGGTGCGTCCGGCGGTTCAGTACCGTACTGTAGGCGCCTCCCTCTCGCGAAGTGAACATGGAGGCTGCAGTTGATTGACCGCTTGTTGCAGTAGAGGGGTCCGCCATGAACCAGGTCGACAGGGCGGGGAAGCTGTTGTCGAGACGCATGCAGACCTGCAGATATAAATCTGTCGACGGGCAGCACCCGGGTCTCAGTGTTGTGTGACGCCGGATGCAAGCAGAACCGGGTTCACGGTCCGTCATTCCAACCGCCATGCAGGACGTGCAGGGCCACATTGAGAAAGCCCATCAGCACTCTGTTTTCCACCAACCACGATTGGCTGCTGCCTGAAGGACGCTGATTGGGAAATCCAGTGTTCCAATGCCAACCAGCTGGTTATCGTCCGGTATGGATTATTGGTGGTTTGCCAATTGAGCTCCTGAGGTTGACCTGTCCCACCCCGGATGAGGTGTTGTTGACAGGCATCCCGCAGCCGAGGATGTGGGACCGGTCGAAATCCCATGGGCAACGAAGCTCTCTAGTGTTCAACGGCCCGAATCCGGGGGCGCATCGGGAGTTCGTCAAAGGACCCGAGAGTATAATGTCGGTGCTGGCTGGTTCGCTGCTCACGCGGAGGCCAGCAGCATGGTTCAGTGAAGGTCCGTGTTGAGTTGGCGCCAACGAAGAGCTCCAAGGAGCTGCATTCTCTTTCACAACCGCACCGCGAGCAACGCTGCACGCTGCAGGCCTTCCGTTGCCGCGATGGGGCCTCTGGGGCCGGCGTACATACAGCGCAGAACGACGTCGGTTGGGCGCTTGGTCGGGCAAGCCCGGCTCCTGCTCAATCGCTGGCCTCTTGTTCGCTGTGCTCCGCTAGAGCTCTCCTGATTGTTTCCCACCGAGGCGATCCTTGAGGTGATGGGCGATAAAAGGTCCAGCCCTCCAGACGGTCCAATCCGGTGAGATCAAGCTCGCTAGACGCAGCGCGGGACGAACTCGGTGATTGATTGAAACTGCGTTGTATTCCATATGCCATGTTCTCGGACATGCATTGGGACGCCGGGGCCAAAAAAAATACCGCACCAGCACTCATCACATCCTCTGTCGGTTTGACGTCCGGTGCTGAAGATGCTGGGAAGCTAATCACCAGTCTTTTTAGGCGATACCTGGACGTCTGTTCCAGCATGCTGCATTGTGCATCGGGCATCCAGCGAATAATCGAGGTCGTTTTTCTGATATGTTTGTCTGCTGACCTTCGGCACTATTTTCAGAGCTGTAGCGACAATGCAGCCTGAGCAATGAACATCGCCGGCTGACGACAGTTTTGTCAAGTGCCCACTTGGGCCCGTTGTGAATCTTCTCGAGCAGGTGGGGCTGCTTCTGAGTTCGTGAAGTTTGCTGCAGCCTCATTTGACCAATGTCGTGTGAGTTCCTCCGTCCGGAGCAAGTCGTTCTTAAATGATATCGTTCGGCTGAGCGTCCCCCTGGCATATTTACCTTGCTGGTCGACTCTGATTAGATTGTCATCTGATACAGTGCAACTCCCAAGGTTGGTACCGTCTCCTCTGTTTGTTCTGTTGACATCGACGTCCTGGCTGGTCCGACTTCTCTTCAC
>QQTW01001194.1_pt1 | contig 17824 bp, 17 predicted proteins | sample 1904831 | NCBI WGS metagenome assembly QQTW01 (sample SAMN09435610, study PRJNA476489) | Subsurface metagenome, whole genome shotgun sequencing project. | reverse complement strand
GTGGATGTTGTGGATGTCTTTCGACAGGGGGAGAGAGAGAGAAAGATGTAGCAGCGGGGAGAGTTGTTGATGTTGATGTTGGTTTAGATTTCGTCATCGTCATCGTCGGTGATAGTAGTGCTGGTGGTTGTTGTGGTGCTGGTGCTGGACGTGAACCAGAACCAGGGAGATGAAGTCGTAAGGACGGTTGTTGTGGTGGTCTGTTGTTGTTATATTTTGCATTTATTGTCGTCGGCATCGTCAATTTTGGAATATGTTGTTCGTGATTTCCATGTCCATGTCCATGTTCATGTTCGTCATACTCGAACTCGGGGTCGATCATGAGCTTCGGATTGACCGTTTCAATCAGCGATACTGGACGTCTTCCACTCCCTTCACCACCGGCACCACCACCAACTATCTTCCTCCCCCCTCCTCCATATTGCTGATTCTGCAGCTTTTGACGAATCTGACTCCGATACTGCGCCTGCGTATTCGCACTCGGATGATGATCACCATTCACCTTGTTCTTCATCATTGCAACCGGCATATCCAAACTCATCCGATGCAATCTTCTCAAGTCAACCTGACTGGGACTAAACGCCACTCTAGCCCTGAGCGTCTGCACCGCACCATCCAACGCAAGTTCAATCGCGCAATGGTTTCTTACCCGGCTCAATTTCGGCCAAGTAGCGCGTTCGCCGGTCAACATCGCTACCCGAATAACCTCGGGCGTGGGATTGGTCAACATCCTCGGAAAATCCGTGTAGGAAATTTCCGGCACGATGGTGATATCGCCCGAGTATTTCTGACTCAGTACCGAGCGGGCTTTGGTAAGTGCGTTGGGAAAGATTCCTAATTCGGCGAGAACGTGCATCCGATGTAAGGCTTCGGTTTTGGCGAGGGACATGAACGTGTACAATACCCCTGGTCCTTCGTCAGAGGAGGAGGATGGGGATGAGGTGGTGGAGGTGGTATTGGTGGTGGACGTCGGTCCAAGGAATCCATCATCCCGAGCTAAGAATGGAATGACGTGCGGATTCACTTGCGAGACGATGAAATGGTTCACGTTGAACATCTCGGCTAATCGCGTCATGGGAAGGTCGTTATCGACGGATCCGTCGATGTATCGCTGCGGAGAAGGGTTCCAGGGCATGGCTTGGCCGGTTTTGGGATCTTTGACCAGAACAGAAGCGGCGGTGAATAGAACCGGGACGGAACAGGAGGCTGCTCTGTAATTTCATAAATGTATTTCATTAGCTTGAGTGAGCGAAGAGAAGGAAAGAAAGAAATAGTGAAATCATACACTGCAGACCAAATCAACACGTTCGGCGCCGTCACGTAGTTCAACAACCTCGGTAGCTCGTACATACTCGCACTCGAGACGCAGATGTTCAAAATCCGTCTCGTGCGATTGTATGCTTCTTGAAACGTGATGTCCCCCAGAAACTCGCGCAGGGCTACCGTCAGATGGGAGATGTCGAGCACGGCGCCGACTTTCAGTAGTCTCGCGAATCGTCGTAACACCCCGTCGTCTTCTCGGTCAAACACGGCCAAGTCGCGATAGGGGAATTCACGAAGTAGCGTCGGAATCTCCTCGTCCGTCGTCGTGCATAGCACCGCCGCCACGATACTCCCCGCTGATGCACCCGAGATGATCCGTGGCAGCAATTCTGCTTCCCACAGTGCTTTGAGTACCCCGATGTGATTCAACCCAAGCATCGCTCCACCGGACAACAACATGGCGCTGCGTCCAAAGGCTTGTCGAGCGGACAACATTCGTTCGAGCATACTCCGCGTGTCCATGGCTTTGTACGATGCCCTTGCGGACTTGGCGAGAATCGCATCCAGCGTCGCCAGCGCCGAGTTGATGTACCGCTCGATCAACACCTTGGTGCCCACGTGCGAGCGGCGGTATAAGCGAGCGTTGCCCATGTCGCCGAGTCCCCGCGTGAGCGAGGTTCGAACGAGGAATAGCATCCGCTCGACATCCCCCGCCCGTCGAGCTTCGTCGAGTTGTTCTAACCGCGCACGCACCAGCTCGACGTCGTAGTCGGTCGAGGAGGGGTCGACTTTCCATGCCTCGTGGCCTTCAAGCCGGTCGAGTTCTTCGGCGTGACGGCGCCAGTCACCATAGCTTAAAGCCTGAAAATATCCGTTAGCAGTGGGGTTTGTTGGCACTAGACGGAATATATATATCGTACATTCTTCAACCCCGTATAAGCAGCTTGTTTCCTCCGATCGAGCACCAGTTGTTGTGCTCGTCCGCCTCCGAGATCGGTCACGTCCCAGAACCCATCCGCCAGCTCGCCCACGACTGCCGCGGGATCTTTGACGAGGTGCACCAGACGTGAGACGACACCTGAACTGGCACCACCACGACGACTGACGACGTCTTTATCCTTGACATGGCGATTGGATTTCTCTTTTCGACTAGAATGTCGTCGCGGTTTCGACTCGTTCCCATCCGCTCCACCGGCTTGGAAGTCGAGCGGGGTGGGTTGTAAAAAGGCCATGGCTGAAGCTGACTAGTTTCGTCCCATATACCAGAACCCGACAATCAATCCACTTCTCTTTCTAGCTGAACTTCTTTCCGCTCAATGAACTGTGAATGAAAGTTGGCGGTCGTCTTGTTCTTATCTGAGTAACATCCCTAGGACATCCTGCCTGCCTCCTTTCGAAGTCAGGAGAATGATGATAATATCACCGGATGGTCGTCTGTCCCGGTGGTACAGTAAATTGCGGTGAAGTGAACATCCAGGGATGATCATTCCAGGGGAAGGAGGTGAATGCGATGGAGATGCTCCTATTCAACCCCTTGTCGAAGGGAAGGAGAGAGGCGGGTCTAGAAGAGATAATCATATAATCATATGCTGGTCTAAGACGGATGGTCACACGAAGGAGTCTATAACAGGGAAAAATGAGGAGGGGAGATGTAATGTTGATTATATCGACTAACGTGGGGCGAGGGATGGGGACGTGGCGTGACATGGCATGGCATCGCGTTGCATCGTAAAGCGATTACGTCGACGAATCGCGTGCATCGCGAAGATGTCCCAAAGATGTACATCTTGGCTAAAGATGTACTATAGAGATACATAGATATACTTGATGCTGATGCATGATTGGCGCGTGGCGGTCCATTTAAGCCTAACCAACCACTTCGAGGGAGCATGCACCCCCAGTCACGATGACCCCCTTGATTCTTGCTAGGATATCAATTTTCCTTGCTAGGGTATCAATACAGGACAGTGGTCTCCACCTCCGCAGATCAATCTCGAATCGTGTACCTTTCCAGGGTAGTGCTTCTTAGTGTGGAGTGAGAATGTGGAGTCGAGGGCGCGTGCGCGTGCTCCGCATCGTTCCACATCTCACCGCCGCATCGGGGAAGCAGGATGGTCGCATCAATGGTCGCATGATGCATCCCGGCCGGGTCCAGCCGTCCACACGTGCCTCCCTTCTAGACCCGGGCATGCTTCCTGGCGTCACAGGGGACACCTTACCCCACAGCTCCTCTAGAGGAGGGGAAGATGACCAGCTGAGGTTGCTCCCTACCTCCAGAGTAGGGAGGGGGAAGCGTCTAAACGAAGCCGGTCTTGATATATCAAGACGAGGACAGAGATGGTCAGTTGAGTATAGCCGATGGTTGAGAAATTAGCCTCGAGCATGTGAAGAAGTTCAGTAATCATATCGCAATAACTCAATGTCAGGCAGCTTCCCGACAGAACTCAATACAGACGAGACCCGTGACTAATTGAGTTCAAGGAATGTACCACGATAGACTGCAATATTTGCATATCAATGTACATGTAAGAAAGGAACCCAGATGTAGCAACCTTACCGTCCGAAACGGTCAGATTAACTGTGGAGCGAGCATAGACAGCTCAAGGACGTCAGGTAGGCGAATCCGCCGAGACGAGTAAATCTGGGTGGGGCTCGTCGTTGCTCTCGTCGGCCTCTTCGTCCTCAAAGTGATGATGAGCTCCCGGTTCAAGGCCAGTATCGTGGGTACTGTCGTTTGCCGACTGATCTTCGTGCTCGTCCTCCTTCTTAGCTCCCGTATCAACAACGGCCTGTGACTCGGATGGGGTATGATAGGACCTTGAAGTAGTGTCTTCGTTCAATCCGGACGACACGGAAGGCCCACCGAGAGTGGACGAAGGACGACGATGCTCAGATCTCGCCAGTGGTTCCAGAGAACTTAGAATGACATCTTTCGCTTCTCGAAATGCTTCAAGTTCGGCACCAATGCAGCACACCAGGAGTTTCCAGTTTCGAGTCTCGGACGATTTGAGCTGGGTTCCCAACATTGAGATGGTGCTATCCGTATCGGCCACCAATTCATTGACCGTTTCTTGTGAAGTCATGACTGGCATTTTGCTGTTGCTCGTGTCATTTCCAGAAGCTAGGTGGACACGAGAAAGTTGCTGAGAGACTCGGTTTTGAGATGTTGGACGGGCCAGTTGCCGAAGACGTCGACGTAGTCTCGACTCGAACGCACTGACGCCGCCGACGACGTCGTCCCAGACGTGTGATCCGTCCTCGAGAGCATCTCGCTCGTTTTCAACTTGCTCGAGTTTCTTTCGGAGCTGTCCACACTCTTCCTGCCAATGCTCCTGAGCCATGTCGAGCGTGCGTCGTCCCTTGGGTAAAGACATGAACGATGAGCGATCCGAAGAGCGGCCATCATGAAGCACGGGAGGTGGTGGTCGGGCCAGAAACTGTCGGACCTGATGATCCAGAATGGACAGCGACGCTTGATATGACGAGAGCTTCGCATCCACCGAATTCGTCACCCGAGACAGTTCTGACGCCAGATGTCTCTCTTTTGCTCGGAGCTGGAGCAAGCGATCCTCAAGCTCCCGGATCTCACTCTGCCAACACTGATATCAGCTTCGTTGACTACAGTTCCAGTCGGACCTCCCACCTTGACTGCGTCTTCCTCCTCTTGCAGCTTCTTTCGCATCTTGGCCACGTCCGAATCATTGATGTTTTGAATCTCCTTGTCCAATCCGGCCTTCTTTCTCTTCCACTCGTCTACCTGATGAAGGACCGCTTCGGATTCGTCCAGTCCGGTCTGCAAATTCTGGCTCTCCTCGTCTTTCAGATGCGCCAACTCTCGCATCACTTCCAAGATGCCACGGCGAGCATCTCGTAGACTGATCTTGCGCTTTTGAGCTGCGTTATGCAAATAGCTGGTAGATGCAGGATTTCGTCCTCGACTGGAGTGCCCTCGGCTCCCGCTTCCCTCAGAGGATGCATCGTCCATTCGGTCCAGTGACAGCCCTGCCATGAGACCGTCTCCTTGGGCATCAATCAATGATTGAAGTTCCTCTTGCAGCTGTTTTTCTGTCTTTCTGGGCATGACGAGCGTGTCTGGCTCCACATAACGCGACCAGCTGGGATCGGGCGGTGGACCCCAGCGAGACGCCGACCAGGCAGGCATGAAGGTCGACATGGCCAGCTCTTATCAAGACGATATAGATTTGTCGAGAAATCAAAAACTCTTGAATGAAGCGGTTTCGTGCCAAGCAGCTGGCCAAATAATGAAACGTCGTCGATGAGACAGCCGATGATGAAAGGACAACCCTGACAAGAATGTTATCCCAGGACCACGCTGGCAGGCAAATGGCTTTGATGTTTTTTCACGAGAGAGCGGTCACAAGGTCCTTTCTTTCGAGGTCGCGTGACTGAAGAAACAATGACTGCAAACCTGATACTACCAGCAGAGGTAGTATCAAGATCTAACAAGTCCAGCTCAAAATGCAAGCAAAGTCTTTCTATTTAAATGAAATCCAAGGTCTGATATTCTGTAAGCGTTGCTGCCCCTCAGTCGTGGAGATGGAAGGTGACGATGGGGAGCTTGTCGCCTGGAGCTTTGCTAGACAAGGAAAGAGAAAGAGGTCGGAGGTGTGACAAAAGTACTATATCTCAGAGACGGGTACCACAGTCATGTGCGGAACCGCAACTTATGTCGCTCGATCGCATCCAATTGCAACTCCTCTCCACGAGCCTTCAGCTCTCTACAAACCACGCATAGTTTATGACCACACAGCACTTTGCACGTTCTCGACATCAAGTCCTGATGGTACTCAACAACACTCACCCGGACATGTGCACATGCTTCCAATTAGCATCTCATCCAGCATGCAATGGTCTGGTCACCGACCAGCTTCAGCATCCCCTCCATCCACGATGGCATATCGCTAGAGTGCCGACTGCAGCATCCTGATAAACCACGATCTCTGACCTCAAATCAAGATACAATTGGGCCAGATAATGTAAAAGGCGCGGTTTTAGCACATCCCTACGCCCCATTGGGTGGATGTTTCGACGACCCCGTCGTGGCATCTGCCGCAAAGGAATTCCTTCGACAAGGCTTTATTGTTGGAACATTCAATTTCCGGTAGGACAGATAGTCAATCAATTGCCACATATTTATCGGAACTGATTGAAATGAAAACAGAGGGGCTGGCGCTTCAGGAGGACGAACCAGCTGGACGGCCAAAGCGGAGGTAGATGACTACGTCTCCTTTGCTGGACTCTTTTTTCACTACTTGCATCACATTCGAACAGCTTCTTTGAGGAGCTTGGATGCATCCAGGCCAGAGGATCAAGATGCTATCCGGGACTTTGGCAATAAAGACATAGACCCGATTATATTGGTGTTGGGAGGCTACTCTTATGGATCCATGATCACCGACCTCCTTCCGGACATCGATATCATCATCAAGCAATTTACATCTCCTCGGGCGAGCAGTATCGAGGCCAAGATCAGGTCTCGAGCATGGCAATTAGCTCACTCGAGCCATTCCGGTGCAAATCAAGATTGTGAACAGTACGATGATCCTCCATTTGAGATTCCAGCCGGGAAGGACAGCTTCTCCTCCTCACGCACCGAACAAGGACAAAATACTGGGACACCAAAAAAGAGTATTGAACACCGCTTTCGAAAGAGTCTAGACAAAGTCAGGACGAAAGTCCTCCGACGAAGCCTCGATGATGGTGAACGACCTTCATCATATGGAAGTCAAACGGGCGAAGAGAAACCGCTATCCCCAACTCCAGCAATAAGAACTTACTATCTACTCATCTCACCACTCCTGCCACCCATTTCATCCCTAGCGACCTTCTTCAGCACGCGTTCGCCACGATATCCACAGTATTCGTCGTCCAGCCCCTCGAAAGATGAGAATGTGGATGCGTCCTCGAAGTTGGTGAGGCATACGACACTAGCTATCTACGGCGATCGAGACATGTTCACTTCTTCGAAGAAACTCCAGAAATGGGCGAGTGAGTTGGCAGATCAACCTCATTCGCGCTTTCGATTCAGCGAGGTCCAAGGTGCAGGGCACTTCTGGGTCGAAGATGGCGTGGAGAGGCAGTTAAGAGGTGGTGTGAAGGAGTGGATTAGCTCTAGCGTATTGCCGTCCCCGGACGAGCAAGAACCACAGCTATGATTAAGGGACGGAAGTCTGCAAACGGCCCGGGACCCAGAGGCAAGATGTGGCGTGGTATGCCGTGGTGTGGTATGCTCAAATCAATTACCTCTTCAACGCTTTTCCTCGAATGCTGCTGGCAACCGTCGAGTGCGATCTTGAAGACGGTGGGAGTCTCTTGCAAGAGGATACGCTCTTCTAAGAGCATGAAGATCTCTCCGTGATGTTTTCTACGGCCATCTGAGCACCGAAAGAAGGATTCGATTCAAATGAATGCACAAGGAGCTGTCAACGACGACAACAAAAACAACCGTCAACGATTCTAGGTCCGACGGGTTACAGAAGGGATAGTTCTAGAGAGTAAAAATCATATCGAACGGATCAAGAGGGGCCAAACAAACATAGCCTCGATTCATGAAGGGGCTTAATGAGCTAGAACAAAAAGTGCAATTGACGAAATTTTCCTTTTGGATTCTGTCTAACTTAATACACTGACCACGCCGGTGACAATAAATGGGATGTGCCTGACATTAACAGCCACTAGTCACTATTATCCGTGTGACGAGCAATATCTATCTAAGCTTCATCAGAATGTCCATGACGGGAAGCTGAACTTCGATCGCATCGCAGTTACGATGATGAAGATGAGTTTCATTACCATCGTAATGACTGACGATGGTGACTCTTGCGCAGCAAGAGAGGTTAGTTAGTGCTCAGCTGCGAAGGTCGGTCTCTAAAGTTCTCGATACCTTCTCATTTGTGCTAGTCGTCAACATGGGCGCTTAACCAACAGTGGGAAGTGAATGAATGATCGAGATGCCGAGCGGGGATATCATCAACGTTAACTGTTTGCTATTCAGAACAAGAGCTAGCTATACTGCACAGAAAAGACCGATACGCTACATAGACAAATGCGGAGATGAAAACGTCCGTCTGTCCGTCCGCATCTCGATATGTGTTTGTTCCTCCGTCCCTTCCCTCAGCTCCCTCACTTTTCATCTTCCCTGTTCCTGTTCCTGTTCCGCAGTCTCCAACCATGATACCGCTCCATATCAAGCCCAGCAGATGATCGGTACACAGCTTAGTTTTGGTTACGGACAAAAGTTACACGATACCTGTACTCGCAATACAATACAATACGATACAAAAAAGTGATGGATATGGATATATCAAAGCTTCACTCCCCATATCCCCCGTCCGGCAGCCACACCAACCCAATCCCCGCCCTGACTTGCCGTTAAACTCGGCGGGGCCCAACTGATATTGCTCACCTCGTAATCACACCTCCAAGCACCCGTGGGACTTCTCGCTATATCCCCCGTTGGTGCTGTTGCCGCTGCTGTTCCAGCTGCTGCCCCAGCTGCCCCTCCAGCACCAGTCTGACCTCCACTTCCACCGGCTGCTACACCATTCACACCCCCCGTCCCACCACTACCACCACCACCGCTAATGTTACCCACACTACCACTTTGACTACTAAGTAAATCCCACAAGAGCACTAAACTGTCGTCAGCACCAGATGCGAGCATGCCTCGTCGAGAAGGGGACCATTCGATGGAATTGATGGATGCGGCGTGGCCTCGTAGTTCGAGGAGGGCTTGGCCGGGTTGTCGGACGTCGAGGATGCGGATGACGTTGCTGTCTTGGGAGAAGGTCGCGAGGAGGTGGGCGTCGTGGGGAGATGCTTTATTTCATTATCAGAATTAGCATCGTGGGGGTGATAGTGTATCATTGGCATTAGCATAGGAGTGGTGATTTTTATCATTCGCTTTCGTATAAAGGGTGATGAGTAGGGTTTGTGTGAGTGGGAAACTTCAGGGTAAATGTGAGTGGGTGGGTCGGTAGATAATAAAATGACAAACCTGATAATCGTAATAATGGAGGAGCGTAGGACATGGTCTGTTGAGCGGTCGTGGGACTCATGTTCCCTGGGCTGGTCCCTACATATATTATTAGATAATTGTTGCGGGAAATACAACATTAGATAAAATATTCGGTGGATCTTGGGTAAACATCTTCATATCTATCTCACCTTTGTCGGTCTTCTCAGAAGGTTCATAGATAATGGTGCTGTGTTCCAAGCTCCTTAAATCAAACATACGCACGCTGCCGTCGGCACCACACGACACAAACACATCGACGCTATTGGCGCAGAATCGCACATCAAATACTTCCTTATCGTGAGCGATCAATTGCGTCTTGGCCGTCAAGGTCGGGATATCCCAGATGGTGCAGGTCGTGTCGATGCTCGAGGTGATGATCAGGCTGGGTGAGAGGGTGTTCCAATCCAAGGAAGTCAACGGGGCGGTATGTTCGGGTGATTTCGAGTTGGACAATAACGCAAGCGGAGTCAGTTTGAATGGAGCGGGATCTCGATTGTGGTGGTTGGAGGTTCGAGTGATGGAGCTGCTGGTCGTGTTGGATGGGGTGGCGTTGGCGGGGAGTGACCAGAGTCGAAGATGGTCTCCTGATGTCGCCAACAAGTCCGTCGACTGTTTTTGAGAGGATGGTGGTTCCCACAGGATTCGAGTGACGGGGTAGGTATAGGTTGCCTCGGCAAGTTTGGTGAATTCGAGACTGGGCGAGGCCGGCCCCCCTGGCGATGCCAGGTCGGCGTTAGAAGGGGGCACGATTTCGGTGTCGAGGATTTGTATCTAAAATACATGGTTAGATATGGCATGAACATAGGATTCTCAACTGAAATCAATCACAAAACTTGACTTACATAATTGTGTCCATCTTCGAGATAACTCCCCACAGCGACTTTACCCGCGCTGCTTCCACCTCCTGCTCCACCGCCGTGCGGATGGACCGACCACTTGCACCAATCAAACGCATAGATAGCCCAGGGTGCCAGATAATTGCTGTTGGAAGGAACCGAAGACTCATCGTCATACGCATATGGGTTGGCGCTCGTGGGACCATCCGACAGGCTAAGGCCGCCGCTCGGTCTGATATCCGCGAGACCCAATGGCGAGTTCGAAATGGCACCGTGCTGCGACTGCGTCGGGGTATATTTCGGATTGCTGGGCGACGCATATTTGGCCGCTTCTGGAGTCCCCGGATACGGTACATATTTCTGGCTGTCGAATCCACCTGACGGACTCGACCGCGAGTAACCGTGCGTATGGCTGATATTTGCCGATTTCGGAGGCGTGACGTGAGACGGATTCTGCGTTTGGATCTGAAGCATCGTGGGCACGGTCGCCGGCGCCGTGTTGGTCGATAACGGTCCTGGTCGACTGGAGCTGCCCGGCTGTAGCACGCCTGGTAGGCCTCCCCCTAGGCTCGACTTGCCATAACCCGAACTCTGCGGCGTCGCTTGGTGGAGATTGATGTGTGGAGGTCCGGTTCCTCCTGGACCCTGAGACATAATGTGTGACTGCTGTTGTTGTTGCGGATGCGATGGAGTGGGTTGAAGGGAACCCTGCTGGCCCGGCGTGCCCACCGCCGCGTGCAGATGTAACTCCTCCGGTTGTCGTCCGTAGGTGGTCGACCGCCTGGGCGTCTCGAAGTGATGCGACTGGCTCATGCCCGCCGTCGGCGCGGATGACGGGTGGGACGCCATATGACCCGACACGGGCACGCCGCCTCCACCCGCGGAGCCTGGAGTTGGGTATCCTGCGCTGCTCATGCCCGACAAAGGTCCTCCGGCCGAGTAGAACGCGTCGGTACCAGCGCTCGTGCTACCGGCGCCCGATGTCGCAACTCGTAGGTTGCCCATGGGCGCTCCGATCGAGCCCAGCGTCTGCGCCGCCTGGTACATGCCACTGGCCGTGTTGGGAAGATCAGCCGATGTCGCTGGATGTGAAGTGGAGGACGTGGAGCGATGGTGGGAGTGGCCATGGAACGACATCTTGACTGGATGACCCTGGGTTGAGGTTGGAATATCTGGGAAGATGTTAGCTTGGCCAGTTTCAGAATCATCTTCCACACCAGCAACTCAAGTTAGGGAAGATCCTACCACAATGGACCGATTTAGCAAGTAAGCATCAGCAGAGCACCCAGAAACGGGCCCTACCACCACCTGTCGTTGGATGTTGTCGTGCTCGCTGGTTGCTTGGTCGTCGCGAAGAAGTCCCATCCACGCGAAACCTCGACTCCCTGTACGACACCGAGCTCTCCCAAAATCACCACCACAACACAGTCTGAAACAGTGTATTGCAAAACTGATACAAGACGGTCATGGCAGCGGAAGATCAGCCTCCAAGGTTTCTTCTATTGCTTCCTCCTCTACAGACAACAGTGTCATATAGCAATCTATCTAGAACTTACGGTCCGCCGCTGTCGGCCGCGCTGCATGCGGTTGCAACAACGCCGAACGAATCAACCCGCCCAGCAATTCTGGAAATCGCACTGGCCTGTCGGGATCTAGGTGTCGACTCTCTACTTCCACGGAGTCAATTATTTGGAAGAATTCAATCTCGTCTGGCGAGCGTCTACAAGTTGATCTGTGTCATCTGTGCCGACCACGACATTGATACCGCGGGGCCTGGCGGGGTCGACGCTCGAATTCTGACGTTGGCCTGGAATGGCGACGAGGATAAAATACATGTCAAGGAACCAGATGGCACGGTCGAGGACAATCAAGGCATCGTCGTCGACTTGGCTACGTTGGCCGTCTCCGTGAGACCGTGGTTGACGGTCTTCATCGTGGACGACGACGGTCCGGGCGAGTATATGCGGTACCAGTTCGACGCTCTCTCCTGCCGCCTGCTACCCAAAGGAACACCAGCCTGGAAATTTAAAAGGGTCCCCCGCGGAAAATACACGGACGACCTCAATGATCCGGCTCCAACCATGAGTCGAGATGCAAAACACAAGAGTCACTATGAGGTCGCGGTCGGTGGGACGTTCGATCACCTCCATGCGGGTCACAAACTCCTGCTCACCATGACGGCATTCTTGGTGCAACCCGTTGACGACACCGACGAGCAGCTCCCCAGGATGACCGTGGGCATCTCGGGTGACGCCTTGCTCCAGAACAAAGCGTTTGCGGAGTATATGTGCCCATGGGACGAGCGACAGCGGGATGTGTTTGACTTCATCAGCGCCATCGCTGACTTCTGGCCTCCCCACTGGGCTGCTCAACGGGAAGTCACCGAGGGTGATGTTCCCGGGCACTCTCGAGCGCTCACCAAGCCGCTGCCAGGTTTTTGGCTCGACTGCGTCGAGATTGTCGATCCTTATGGACCGACGGTCACCGTCGAATCCATCACGGCCCTGGTGGTGTCGGCGGAGACACAGCGCGGAGGCGAGGCGGTGAACGAGAAGCGACAGGAGAAAGGCTGGCCGACGCTCGAGGTCTTCGAGGTGGACGTGCTCAGCGTGCAGAAGCAGGATGACGACGTGAATGATACCCTCCAACAAGGGTTTGCCAGCAAGATCAGCAGCACGGAGATCCGTCGGCAGCTGAGCGCAACCGCAACCGCATCCATAACAACAACAGGCGGGGCGGGTCCGAGCCGGATGACGGACAGGGCTGTCAATTGACACGCATCAGGCCTTGTAGAGCTCCATGGTCGCAATGGGCGCTGACGGCGTCTCGCGCAGCGGGAAGGAATCGGGGCCAGCGTGAACGGCCGTCGTACAACATTGGGCACGCAAGGAAGTCCGTGGAAGTTGAATCCTATCGACCGCCAGGCGTCTATGCGCCCCGTTAGGTTGACAAGCGCCCGGCTTTCAGTCGATCGATCAATCAGGTTCAGTCCGCTTTGATGCCCGAATTCGGATGTCACGCATGATGGCGCACATGATGCGGTTGTCAGAATGCCGTCGCTGAAAATCAAATCCCGGGTCGCTGCCTTCACCGTGGAGGTGCGGAAACTGGTTCTTGTCTGAAGTCGGAAAGGAGAAGCTCGGCGCGGTGTCCGGATGCTGGTTCGAGCACGCGGCCGACGACAGCAGCAGAGACAGACGGCAACCGATGCTGCATCAGGGCGCAGACCGCTTCTCTGGTGTGGACGAACCTGCGACGACCTGCGACGACCTGCGCGGGACAGGGAGCACGAGGAAATACTGGAGATGATGGCATCATCCATCTGCACGGCCAGCGCTACTGTATCTTTGCCGCGGTCCCGCTTGGTCGCGCTGTTTGACAACTGTCGACCCTGTGCGACCATGATATGCGCTTTGGCCGCGAACCGGATGAGATCGCATCTGGCCCTTCAGCCACCGGTGGACCCGTCGGTCTCGCAACAAGCAATCCTGGGAGTGGAGTTTCTCGAATCCTGGATCAACAACGTTGACGCGCAACAGGCACGGTGCAGCGAGATGCCCCCCTCCTCGATGCTGGTCCTTCATCATGTCAAAGAGGAGGAGGAGAATGAACGCCAAGAGGCAGGTCATATTGTTACAGGACAGAGGATACGAGATCCTGTTCGCGCCCTGCCACGTCCAACCATCAGCCTCAGCTGGGCTTGAGCAAGAAAAAGAGGTCGCCGTTGGGTCGCAGCTCTCGTACAGGCATCCGATGTCGCACAAGGTGATTGGTCGAGCGGCTAGCTGGCGTCTAATCCAATCGGCCGCATGAGCTGCTGATCACCTGAATATCAAACCGCCGACTGGAAACATCCCAAGACCTCCCTAAGGACTGACGAGTATGAGATACTGCCTAAGGAAAAGGAACCGATGCATGCTCGACCTCATTTACCCGTGGACGCTGGATATTTGATCTAGGATTCCTAGACATCTCGATACGCTCGGCTCCTCCGATCGTACCTCCTCTTCTTCTTCTTATCCTTCTTCTCTGTCTCTTTCGTTCTTTCTCCCTATTCTTTGCGCCCGCCCATGCGCGGGCAGGTCTCCTTTTAGGAACTGCTGTCATGCGGGTTCTCGTTTCGCCTGCATATGCGACGCTCATGTGCAGTGGTTGTTGACTCGGCCTCTGTTCGCCGTGCCTCGCTCTCACGCCTCTTTCGTTTCTCATTTTCTCAATCTCTCCGATGCCCGGCGTCTCCTCGAGGATCCATGCCCGCTTGATCCGGCTCTCCCCTTCTCCCTGGCCCCATGTCCCGGGCCTCATCACCCTGCGAAGAGCCGTTGGTCGTCAAGAGAAGCGCGGGCCTGGACACCTTCGCTTGTTTTGGCGCCCCTTCGGCCCCCCGGACGATGCTTTTAAAAACGGGATATCCTTCCCGTTGGCCGGAACCACATCTTCGGGTCCTCAATCGATCACGTGAGCTTCATGGACCAACCGCTGGCGCCAGTCGCCCTCCCTGAGCCTTGAACCCCCGGCATCGAAAGCGTCACCGTGGCATGAGACCGCGGGTCCCACGAGGGGCCCTGTCGGTGTGCGTCGATTTGATGGATGGATGGATGGATGGGGTGTGCGTGCGTGCGTGCGTGCTGGGGCCAGTTGGTCGGCCGCCGAGCGGCGCCTATCCCACGATAGCGCCCCGCCCTCGGATGTGCTGTGTCTCGTATGTCGGTCGGTTGGATGGAGGGTATGGTATGGATGTGTGGATGTGTGGATGTGCGTTGGCTGACGGAGATGAGATGCCGTCAGGCGCGGCTGGGTACTTGAAGTTCCATCGTCAGGCCCGGTTTTTTTCGTTCGGGGAGGAGATGACTTGGAGGCCATCTCTCGTCGATCAGAATTCCGTCCACGGCATTTTCCATGCAGGAATCTTCTCCTCTAGTCCTACGAACCCGTACTAGCCCAGCACCCGTCTTGGTTTCTCCACTGGATCCCGCTTGTTCGTCCCGGATCTTTTCAACTCGGACATCTTCCTGTGGCGCACATTGACGTCCTCGTACATACACCTTCTGGGGCCGGAGTAGGACGTCGATCACCTTCGTACGTCATTGGTAGTCGAAGCCTATTGTATGTCGGTCGGTCGACGACCTCGATGGAGCGGTTGTCGAACGAGCTCCTTCGGGACATTCTCGACTTCATTCAGCTCACCCCAGATCATGTCCTCAACATCGATCGAAGAGCATATCTGTCCGTCGAGAGCTTTAAGGCGCCCAGTCCGCCCTTGCCCGCCCAGGCACACGATGTGGCCAGCTTTCGACTGGTATGTCGACGGTTCGCCGAACTGGGCGCTCCTTACCAATTCACCCGGGTGACGACGAGGTTCTCGAGGAAGGGGTTTGTTCGACTCGAAGGGATTGCCGGATCGCCAGGCATCGCTCGACATGTGAAGAAGTTCAGCTATATGATTCCGTGCTTCTATCTCGAGGGTAACTTCATGCCTCTACTACTTTCATCGTCTACCGTTGTCCCACTGATGCATGGTCATGATCAGACAAGGACCACGTCGAGGAGCTGTTTGAGGCCGTCGGAGGGGACCTCCATTCGTTCGACGTTGGTCACTTCAAACGAAAAGCGGAAGAGCAAAAGAGCATCGTGACGTCCAAGGACGACTTTCGAATACTGAAGAAGGCGTTGTCAGCATTCACATCCTTGCAGCACGTCCAGATCCTTCGTCTACAGGACGAGCCTGATCGACTGTTACTGGACCACCTCCGGGAAGAGTACGAAGTCGCATCACAGTACGTCGACTTGCAATGGACGCCGGCATGTGTGCACGGGACGACGACGATCAGCGAAGCGCTCGTGGAAAGTGGATCGACGTTCACGCGCTTCTCCGGGCCGATGATGAACCCGCAAAGCGTGCTGGAGGTGCAACGGGCCGTGCCGCAGGCCGTGTCGGACCTCGCTCGCCAGCTGACCTGTCTGGAGCTCCACTTCGACGAGACCTTCAACCTGGAGGAACGTATGCGGAGTTTATCGGCGATGTTCAAAGACATCTTCACCGCCGCACGAGGCATGCTGGCCGTGCATCTGGGCTTTCCCTCGCGGGCCCCATTGCGGCTGGGACTCGAGGAGATCTTCCACGAGGTGCAATGGGAGCGACTGCGTGCCTTTGGGATCCAAGCGTGGCGTCTCGACGCTGAAGAGATCATCGGATTGGTTCGACGGCATCGGAAGACCCTGAGAGGACTGCGGTTGAGGGATGTGTTGCTGAAGGAACCCAGTCGCTGGACAACCGTGCTGGACATGCTTCGTCATGAAGTCGAGTATCTCGACTGGGTCAGTCTGCGCCGGATCGGATACGCGAGGACCTTTGACCAGCGCTTCGCCGGGACGATGGAGGTCTTGCCGGATCTACCGGGGGCGACCAGCGAGAGCGATGACGATGAGGAATTTCCGACACATCTCGGGGCGGAACATAACGAGGAGGATGGATCCATACCTGATGATCATGTTCCAACCGATCACGATTTCGACGACGCGGCAGACGGTCACGAGGATGAGCACGAAGACAATGAAGACCATGAAAACGACACTGAAGAAGACGAAGATGAAGAACACGGTCCCGAAGCACACGAGTTAGCAATGGTGGACCCCGACACTCCCAGTTCCGTGCCATGGTGTAACTGCGCTCGACCTCGAAGCAGTCATAATCACCCTCATCACAACCATGACCCAGCTAATATCAACATGAGTGAGATTCCTGTGGAAGCACTCGGAGACAACGGTCGGGAAGTGGAGAACTGGCAACGAAAGATGTGGGAAAGGTGGGTGTTGGGAAGACCGTGTCCGGAGCATCATCATCAGCATCAACAGCATCGATAATACATATCCCCATCCCCATCAACATGTTTCGTTTGTTTCACTTGATTCTTTTGGCTTGGAAATGGGTGGAGGTATTTAGTAACTGGGTGTATTCAGAGTAGCGATGTCTATCATATAGCCAATCTCGTTTCTTCTATCGTTGATGTCATTCCTAATGTATTTTGGCTCATCTGTTATATCAATTCTGTCATCTCTTTATATATCCCTTTGTTCGTTGTGGAGGGAAGTGAGAATGATGACGGTGATGATGATGTGACGTGTACGGATCTTAACTTCGTTTATCACCCTCCTCCTTCTCATCATCGTGATGTTGATGATGATAAGGTTCCTGTCCTCTCGCGGGAAGAGCTCAGTTGGATCTTTCTAAGCGCGGAGACCTTTAATAGGCCTCTTGGTACCTCTTCCGTAAGCTGAGGAGGATGTGTGTCTCCAAGTGATCAAACAATCTCTGGGCCAAGGAGAGGGGCATCTTGTTTCCAACTGGGACTATACATCGGTGATATATATTTTTCTCTTATAGAGCTACCCTTAGAGCACACACGGAGGGAAGACACGTGGGTGACAAAATAAATGAAGGACCTCAGCAGTAACCGCCATCATCGGCCTTATGATGAAGATTGAGACAACTTTTATCACGACGACAATGGTGATCTTGACTTGCGTCACACTTACGATGAAACTTCGCTTCCTCCCCGGGATAATGACGAAGGTGATCACTGCTCATCAGCAGCAGTTATTGCTGAGCTCCTCCATTTATTTTGTCACCCGCGTGCCTGTTAAGTCAACCCAGCGGTGACGGCTTAACGCATTCCGATGATTTATA
>QQTW01001193.1_pt1 | contig 17830 bp, 14 predicted proteins | sample 1904831 | NCBI WGS metagenome assembly QQTW01 (sample SAMN09435610, study PRJNA476489) | Subsurface metagenome, whole genome shotgun sequencing project. | reverse complement strand
CTAGACGAAACGTAGTTAACAACCATCAACGCTTCTCACAGAATGCAATTGGCCTGGACTGCTCATTGACCATCAGGTTCGGCCCTCCTTCACCACCCGGTCTGCCCAGACCAGCACTTGATCCTCAAACCATGCCCGGTACTGCTTGGCGCCCCACTCCATCAAGATATGCATCTTGTGCAGGAGATGCCACGCGCGGTTGAGCGATTTGGTGGAGCCCAGCGGCGTAGGTCCCATCATAATCTGGAGGATAACAGGTAGGTCAGCGATGGATCAGATCTTGGGCAAACGTGGAGATAAAACTGACAGTAGTACGCTTGGAGTCCATGATGCCCTCCGACTCGACGGTGTCATTGTGTTCATAGAAGAGGAACCGCTCCCATTCATGACCGTTGACAGTAACCCCAGGTATGGGGAATGATGTGTCCCATCCATGCATGTTATACTTAGTAAAAGCTGCCGAAGCCCAGATAGCTAGTTGAATCCTAGGATCCGTCTTCTGGTTCGACTTCTTAACTTCCAGGAGGAGGAAGAGTGGACAGTACGACAAGTTTCCAAAAGTCTGATTGACACTGCGTTCCAAAGGACGATCGAGCTTGGTGAAAGCTCGGCTGATTCGGAGTACCTCTATCTCACTGAGTTTCAACGTCATTGCCCAATCGATGAGCTTGCTTATGCCAGTACCCTTCCCCTCGTCGTTGTCGACCCCGCTGCTGTCCTTGCTGCTTCCGCCCTGGCTTAGTGTACTGCTGTCAATGGTTAGACGAAGCTCGTACGGCTCGATGGGAATCGACTCTCTTCAACACGACAGCATCGGTAAGCATAATCCTTCGGGCATTTACTAAGAGGCAGGAGCACGTACATGTTCAGTGTGCGAATGGACTTTCCCAACGGCCAGGTGGCGAAGGCATCCAGAATAGGGTGTACGACACTTCCCCACTGTCTTTCTTGAGCATTCTTGTTTTCATTGAATTCGGCAGTCTCTATTATATGGTCTAGGAACTCTTTGAGTTGTTCGAGGCGCGCTTCAGGCCATGCGTCTAGAGCGGAAGAGGAGTAGTTATAGTCTGCGAGAGGTTCTTTCGACTTCCTAGGGGTGTTTGCGTCGTCAATGTATGCTTTCTAGGAAGAGGTTAACGATGACGAATAGAATACACGACGAAGGCTACACAAGAACTGACCTGAAGGGAGAGTGGGATGTTGGCAGGAGGCACGTTTTTAAGAAGTCTATGGAGCTCCATGACCCGCGATGGAATCTCATACCCGAGTTGGCGGACTTTTTCGATACTACACAGAGGTACTGGCGGGCTGCAGCTAGCTAGGATTGCTAAACCGAGCTGATCGCCTTTTAAGCCCTGGTCAAGACCCTTTCCTCTTCGCCTGGGCGTGGATGGGGTCTTTTCCGGCGATTCTTTCCGCGACTTGGAGGATGTAGCTTCACTATCAAGAGAGGACAGGTCGTTGAGTTGTACTAAAGACATCTGGCTGAAGATAGCCCCGGCTGGAGGCTGTCTTGCACTTCTGCGAACTGGTGACCGACTCCCTTGGAAAGCCTGCTTGCTTTGTTCCCCTGACTGGAGGACGAAGTCTTCGCCAGCCGTATTCGTAGCTTTTGTTTTCCCCGATCGAAGCGCTCTACCGCTCGTATGACCAGTGTCCATGATGTGCCGCCTCTTTTTCGTAGGGTATGTGTGATCCGGAGCTTTGCGTCTTGCGCTTCGATTTGGGACCGTTATCTGGGCAAGGGCGAGACGTGGGGTTTGCCTGCGGATTGAAGGATCGGATTTGGTATATAGAGGTCGAGAACGAAGCTTCATTCCATGACCTAATTCTGATCTGCAGTTCTCTTCACTGGATGTCTGATGTGAAGTCTGGGTGTGCCCTTCAATCCCATGCTGCCAGGATTCAACTCTTTCAGACAGCGAAAGCGGGGCATAACAAGGAAGAAGCATAGAATATTTGCTGCCAAATGAGAATGCAGAGTGTAGCTTGAAGAGGATAACCTGAATGTATTAATGTGAAGCAAGTACAACGATGGATCAATTGCTGTAAACAACTTTTTCCGTGTCAACATGCCAAGAGAAGAGATTAGATACGATTAGATCTTGACCCCACCAATCCTAAGCCCCGCCAACTGATTTCTCCCGTCTACACGCAGTAATAAATCACGATTGCATGCGTAACTTCCGCTCCAGGTGTCGGAAGCTATCAACTATCATCGACAGCAACGTATTCTTGGAAGGCAAATCAACCACCACCTTCGAAGGCTCAACCGCCAATACGGGCTCACACATCGCCTTTGCCTTCTCTCGCTTCTCCCAGTCCTCTACCAACAGCTTGACCAGATCCCAGTACCACGAGCTGTGGATGCCGCCCTTTGCAAATGTCCAGATCCGTCTCAACCACGTACCAGTGCCATAAGCATCTTCCAGATACGCTTCGCCAAGTATTTCTTTAGCCTTTGCATCGAAATACGCTTTCAGTGCCAGGCTCTCCTCGGAGAGATCCATCTTTGGGTGGTGGTCAGTATTCAGATACCCTCGGAATCAAAATCCCATATCCAATCCGGAGCTTTCCGTGCGAGAGATCGGGGAACAGCGACGACGTCATCCCAATAGATAATACCAACGATCTCCCATCCGTTATCGTATTTGACCATGATATTACGAGGCTCTAGATCCCAGTGATACAGGACAATGGGTGTTGAGTTATTAAAAGCGCCTTCGCTTTCGAGAGCATCGAGTATTGTGAGCATTTTCTCGAAACAAGGGAGAGTGAGGGATTCACCATCCTGGTACTTCTCGGTATGTTTGCGCTCTTTCACGATCCAGCCATTGATTTGACTTTTCAGTAGAGCTTTCAAATCGGTTCCTGCACGGTCCAAGACAGTCTGTGGATCTAGTGCATAGTCTTCATCGCCCTCGTCGAACACACTTACATGGGGTGCTGCTGTAGCGTCGAAATCGTTCGTGGAGTCTGGCATGAGGCATGAAGCGGCAAAATTTCCGGCGGAGGGAAACTCCACTGACTCGGTTTGCGCTACTAGGTCAATGAATTGGTCGGCGATTGCCAGCTTCCCATCATGATCTAGGTCACCGTAGACCTCGTCGAGTGAGATACCAGAGATCCTTGACTGCAGGGTAAATGGTGTGCTTAACGCATTCTTTTCGGTCGCTGAATAAGCCTTTACCCGGGGAACTGGCAGTTTACCCCCCAAGTAAGCTAGCAGCGAGACATCGTCTAAGATATTTTGGCAGATACCGTCCTCCTTTTGCATATCTGGGGAAACTGGAACCCGAAGGATGTATTGCTCGTCAGGTTTGGTAGGCAATGTCAGAGCGTAGACACAATTCTGGAAGTTGCCGCCGTGCTGTAGCTCTTGGACAATAAAACCTGGCAGTCCGAGATCTCGAAGGAGCTGCTCGATCTTAGGTTTGTAGTCGGCAAAAGGCTCCATTACCGAGTCCTCAGAGCCGGCAGAGGTAATGGACTCATTGTCAGAGTTGCTTTCGTTCTCCTCGATTTCTGATATAACTTCTGGAACGTTTATTTCCAATGTCTGCTGATCCACGAATGTTGATGGCGATCCGGTACCTTCCATGATTGGCACGCAGGTTTTGGGTTGAATTGTGTACTCAATTGTTGTCCAGAGTAAAAGCTGCTGAAAGCTACTAGTGTTGTCCAATTGCGTGTCTGTAAAGTAAAACCGGGCCAGGGTATGCAACGGATACACCCAGGATTTCCTGATACTTTAGCCGAAGATGTCTTTGTGTCTTGTCGCTTTGTAAGACTCACCCACGGATCCTCCTTTATCTCAACTGGTTTCTTGAGTGAATCGCCGTACTTTTTTTTTGCACAAGGCCCTTGTGCGCCATCTCCGTGTCATGTCCTGGTAAATTGGGATTGGAGTAGCGATTGCTCCCTTCTTTTGTGAAAACAGTTGGCTGTTCTGCGTTGTGTTTGCTTCAGGAATATTGGTCGACAATGCCCCTGTTCCTGTATCCCACAGCACATTCGTCTGCCTTTGGCCGCTTTACTCTCAAAGCCTGTGGGAACTAAATAAGCCTACAATCCTGGATATTCTATCTCTCCAACACCACACACGTTCGGTCAGCAAGGTATCCAGGATTCTCCACCGAAGGATCCAGTCCCCAAGCAAACTAAACGCAACAAATCCAAACAACTAGTACCTTCAGCATGGCAAAGACGACCAAGAGAATGACCCATCACTGCCCGAAGGCGAAGCTAGGTAATTGCCGCAAAGGAAGGCATCCTACTCTAGGCCATAGATACTGTTCCAAGCATCAGTACTACTGCAGCATAGAGGGCTGCACGTGGACCCCAATTCAAGGGCAGCCTTGATCCAAGCATGGGGTCGCTGGGAAACGTATCGAGTATCGAAAGTAGCTATGGCACTGTAGGAATATTGACATAGGAAACGAGACATTCTGGACTGAAAGAAATATAGCGGTAAAATTACCAGTGCCTTGTTTGCTTCTTGTCTGTCACTTATTTGCTTCTTCGTATTGTCGCACTATCGAGCGCTTCGGTTAGGTTGCAGAGGATTTGGGTACATGTTATTGGCTATTTTATTCATTCGCACAAAAACGCCGAATCTCTCCTAAGCCGAATACAAGAAAGAAATATCCTAAACGAAGATAGGTCCCGAATATTCGAACCAGTCAGACCAGACCTCCACAGCACCAAAGGCCACCAGAAACCAAAAACCAAAAACATACTCCATACTAACCTAAACCATACCACCCGCGAGAGACAAAAGGCAGAGGACCCCACCAAAAGATCCCGAATAGCGGTCTCACTCCCCCACTTACATATCTCACCCCCCCAAAAAGCCACCAGCTAATCACGCCTCCATGGAATGTACACGAGGCGGAGTCTCATCTATCTGGGAGAAGCATGCAAGATTGCAACGCTTCAAAAATACAGCGCACTTGGGGATCGCTGATTTCGGGGGTAGGTCGATTTGGTATGCGGTCTTTGATGCGTTTGGTGCGGGTGGAGGAAGTACTTATCATTTTCTCGGGTTTTGGCATGGAATATTCCAATCTGCTGCGGGAGATGGCGAAGTTGATAACGTTAGCCTTAGAGTTGTAATACTCAATCTATATCCTCCACGTCGCACCCATCAAGATCATGAACATTCATAACCGCCCAAAACAAGCTCCATATTCCACCACAGGTATATATCCCGAGACAATACAGTCTCAAAATAAGAAGTTGGTCAAAACACAACTCAGGATCACCCCTACGCACATACCACGCAAGCCCACCTGAGAAACCCGACCTGAACCACCTATGAACTCCACAACATTGCTCGTATTCGTTGCACTCGGCAATGCCGGACCACCATTTGAGAGCCCGCCCATGATAATATCGCCCAACCCTTGCGACGTGGTCAAAGGCTTCGTCTGCGTCCCGACCACTAGGTTCGTTGCTTCTGCCCCCAGCGAGACCAGAGTGCCGTTGGCGGTGATTCCCGCACCCCCGGGTAGGAGCGTTTGAGACCCAATCAGGAAACCTGAACCGGAGATCTGCGTAAAGGACTGTCCGTTGATTTCTAGGACGACGGGCGTGCTTGTTGGCCGCGGTATCGAGACGGTCGAGCCCCCAACGACGACGGCAGTGGCGCCGAGGGGTAATGAGATGGGAGTGCCGGATACTGTGATCGCTGGTCCTCCTGGTATGAGGATTTGAGAATCGATTTGGATGGTGGACCCAGATATTCCTGTGTAGGTGTTTCCATTGATAGCTAGCACGGCTGGCGTGGTCATCGGTTGTGACAATGGGACAGTTGAGCCACCGATGACCACAGCCGTCGCGCTGAGGGCCAGTGAGACTGGTGTGCCGTTGACAGTAATCGCTGGTTTTCCAGGTACAAGCATTTGAGAGCCGACAACGTAATTAGACCCAGGAAGGGCTGTAAGCGACACGCCGTTGATATCAAGCACGGCTGACGTAGCAGTCGCAGTCTGTAATTGGATAGTTGAGTCACCAGCGATTACAGCTGTGCCGCCGACAGCCAATGAGATAGGGGTACCATTGACAGTGATCGCAGGTTTCCCCGCTACTAGAGTCTGCGAGCCGACTACATAGTTGGATCCGGAGAGCGCTATCAGTGGCATTCCGTTGATGTCGAGCGTGACCGGCGCGGTGGTTGACGCGGGAGTCGGACCCGATAATTGGACGGTTGAGCCATCGACGACCACGGCTGTTCCGGCCGCAGGCAACGAGATAGGGGTACCGGAGATGGTGACCGCAGCAGCACCAGCCGTGATAGTTTGTGTGCCGATAGCAATATCTGAGCCGGAGCCACGTTCGAAGGTGAAGGCACCAGCCGTGACGATGCCTTGCATTGGTGCTGCAGAAAGAGGCTCCGTCAACGAACCAACAACTATAGCTGTTCCACCAAGCGCCATTGAAACAGGAGTTCCAGATACGGTGACTGCAGAAGCTCCCGGATTCATTGTCTGTGTACCGATGACAAGGTTTGAACCGGAGCCACGGGAGAAACTTAGGCCATTGGCGGTGATGATTCCCTGCGCTGGTGGAACAACAAGAGGCATGGTGGACAGGCCAACTGCAATGGCTGTTCCACCAGGGGCTAATGAGACAGCTTTTCCTGATATCGTCACTGCAGGCGCTCCAGCCGCGAGTGCTTGTGTACCAATGACAAAATCTGAGCCAGGGCCAGGAGAGAAGCTCACGCCATTAAATGTAACTATACTCTGCTTCGGTGCATCAGTAAGGAGTTCCATGGAAGAGCCACCAACCAGAGCAGTTGCTGGCGGCTGAAGCGAGATGATCGTTTCGTCGACTGTGATACCAGGAGTTCCAGGAGTCGTGGTAGGCGATCCAATGCTAGGCTGCAATGCTGGATCATTGGTGATTAATCCCCCAGCATTCATGACTGGCTGTGGCGCTGGAGCAGGTTGTGACGCCGGGATCGTGGCTGTTGTCGCTGGTGGTACCACTGGAAGAATCGTGGGATCTGAATCTCCAGGAGCTTTGTTTGGCCGTGGAGATGTATCTCCTGCTCCAACCGGTCCAGATGCAGCGTCTTGATCATCTGAGCCAGCTTCATTGGCGGTGCCACTCGTTCCGGTCATTGAAGATCCGGGATAATTTTGAGATATCACCGATGCGCTGGGAGGTTGCGTGTTTGAGTTTGGTATCTCAGCGTTCCCATCCTCATGCGGCTGATTAGCAGCCTCTGATTGTGAGTGATCTTCTGGTATTGGGATACCCAGTTCATCCAGCTTTAAGGTGGTCAAGGACCCTATTCCTGTAGCTATAGAAGGTGTTTCGAGTGTTGGAGGGCTAGTTATGAGAGTACTTGACGGAGTCATCGTGGCAGTCGCCGATCGAAGGGGTGCGTGTGGAAGAGCGGTTTGTGGAGACCCAATCAAAGAACCCAACAAATCTGGCCCAAGGGATAACCCTGGCATCGTCACGGTCGTTGTGGCTGTCATTTCTAGTACGGGCACATTCATCGACGGAACTCCCCCTAGTCGAGCAAAACATAGCGAAGGGGTTAGGATGCCCCATGCCGAAAATGATGCTTCAGGTATCGGAGGTCCATACACCCCGGGAGAATTAGGAACTACTGATCCCCACACAGGGTAGCCAATCGGCCAAAAGTCGGTGGTTAAGGTCGTACAAAAAGTCTTATTGTCTTTGGTTGTGAGTAAGGTCTGGTCCACCGAAAGCACGCCTTGTATCCACATTGCCGTTGGCCATGTGCTGGGGTACAGTCAGCGATAAGAAGAGCATGATACAGATGGGTGCTAACTGACAGGGTCAAAGTGGGACCCAATTCTCGAGTTGTTTGGTTAATGGTTCCTCCAAAAATTAAAGGGTCCCAGCCGGACATTGTTTCGAAATCGGGCAACGAAGTGGAACTAGCCGGTAAAAGGGACGTAGACGTAATTGGCTGACCGCTCAAGGTACTGATTACCACAACCTTTGTGACAACAGTCTGGTACAGTATCTCCGGAGCCCAGAGCTCCAGTGAAGAGAAACCAAAAATCGAACAGGAGTAGGAACATGTAGTCGCGTTAGCTACCACAGACTCCATCCGTTTCATGTCTCTATAGTCTCGCAGAATATGACTCGATGTTCCTGTGACTAGCAAATTGCTAAGAATTACCAAAGGCATGAGTAGCTGGCGCAAGGGGAGTATCCCGTTCTCAGTGTTGAAAAACATTGCAGACGCTACGAGTAAGCGAACGGCTTCACCCCTGTAATGTTCACAGAAACTGATGGAAGAGGTTTGATAAGAAAGCGATGACTAAATACTAGGAGCTTTGTTGCACTCATCATTGAAACAAAGAAAACACCAGCAGAAGTACTTCAAATGTGAAGCCGTTGAGGGGTAAGCCCAAAATCAAGGCGCACATGCAAACCGCGCGTTATCACAGTAGGTGACATGGCCGTGATTCCTTGGGTGTTGCAGAAACATCCCAGGATGGACGCAACTCGATTGGTCAGACTACATAGCCGTAAAAACCATACCTGACATCAGAGTGCTCTTTGAAGCTGCTCTTTCCATTTAAGTTCATAAGCCATCAGGCTGTGTTGGAAAGTGAGCAAGGGTGTCTGCACCTCTCTCTTTCCGCCTTGAATGAATGTGATTTAGCGGTCCGGTGACTGCATTAGCCGGTGTCACACCTGCAGGAAGAACGCCTAGGCCTTATGTGGTAAGACGATGGAGGCTCTGCGCGAATTCTACGCGTTGAAGTTATTTCGGCACGGAACCCATGGAGACATGAGAGAGCCATACTTCTTAGACCATGTTCGTTTTCGCACAACAAGAAATGAGAGTCAAAAGATCCCGAAATGTGCGAGGGCGCGGAGTTCGAGCCACCGTGAGTGGGCTGTGACTGCATGCAGCAACGACCTCGTGCAGCCGTTTATTAATACATCCAATCATTTTTCATATAATTCCGTCGCCTTGCATGCGCGGATTTACGCCCGCAGAAGAAGCCCAATTGTCTTGTGGGACAAGATGAAGACAGTCTCTGCGCAATTTCGGTGTGCCCCCGATACTGGAATGAACGCGAGGCAGCAAAGCAAGCGAGGCAAGTTGAGCGCTTTAAACAAAAGCTACTTGGATGAGAATATACGGGATCAGTAGAGTATGGCAGGTGCCCCTATTTCCGTCAGTACAAGTGAAGGGTGGTGAGTCCTTGTTCGCCCAGCTTGAAGCTGTCATAACTGATGCAATTTTCAACGACGTAGGGATGGAAACGATGGACCTTGGTCGACCTTCGCCTTGGGATTCGGGACACCTCCACAGTTCGTAAGGGTTCTCATCTCGACGACATGCCCCCAACCTTGGGCCGTTGATCCTCGTGGATGTATAGCTACAGATCCTGCGCATTGCGCTGCCAACCGAGGCGGCATTTTCAACAACAACGAGTCTTCGACCTGGCAAGGCAAAGGCCTCCATGAGCTGAGCCAACAGTTGAACCTTGGATACAGCGGCAACGGCGATTGGGGCCTAGACTCCATTGCTCTTGGATACCCAGGATCCGGTGCGATTACAATCGAAAATCAACTCATAACGACCATTGCCACCAAGGACTTCTACATCGCCACCTGGGGTATTGCGCCTCGACCCACGAATCTGTCAAGATCCGATCCAGATCTAGCCACGTTTGCCCCCGAAGACTCATATCAGAGCTTGTTGTCGAAATTGAAGCAGGAAGACAACATTCCAAGTTTGGCATACGGATACACAGCTGGCGCAAGGCATCGTACGTCTTTCTTGAGATCCCTCGTGAGTAGTGAAACACTCAGATGCTCTAGGACTGAAACGGGTCCCCGCCAGTCTTACCCTCGGCGGCTATGATGCGTCTCGATTCGTAGCCAGTAACCTTACCTTCAATTTTGCGGGCGACAATTCTCGTGATCTCGTTGTAGGGGTTCAGGCTATCTCGGTCGTTGATTCATCTCAAGAGCTCCTGCCAACACCAATATTGGCTTTCGTGGACTCCACGGTCCCACATATCTGGCTCCCTGTAGAGGCTTGCCGGGAATTCGAGGAGACATTCGGTATCAGCTGGGATAGTAGCTCCGATCTCTATCTTGTCAATGAAACCACGCATCAAGCTCTCCTGGCGCAGAATGCGAGTCTCGCTTTCAGGATTGGGACGAACACAGTGACGTCGAACGTCATCGACATTATTCTCCCTTATGCAAGCTTCGATCTCCAGGTCTTGGATACCTACCCGAATGTCGCGTATTCAACGAGGTATTTTCCGCTTAAGAGGGCCGCAAACGACACGCAGTACACGCTGGGAAGGACATTCTTGCAAGAAACGTAAGTGAGGCTCGCAGAATTTCTACCGCGTTGGACGAAACCCGGAAATAGATGACTCACCATTGCTTGCAGGTACCTGATAGCAGACTACGAGCGGTCAACATTCTCCGTAAATCAGTGTCGCTTCATGGAGAATAATGACCCAGACATTCGTCCAATCTTTCCCACCAACTCCACAAACACAACGACCCGAGCGACTCCTTCAGACTCGGATAACAAGGCAAATGCAGGTGGCCTCTCGGCCGGTGTCATCGCAGCCATCGTTATAGGATCAGTGGTGTTTCTTGCAATCCTCATCGCTGTTTCCACCATACTATGGCGGCGAAGATTGAAGGCCAAGGTTCCGAATTCTAGCCAGTCAGACCAGGCCTCAGTAGCGCTAGAATCGATCGACTACAAGACTGAACAAGAACTCCACACTGACCCGATCATACCACCAGAGCTGGAAGGGACTGGGCTCGGGCCTCGCGAGATGGAAGACGCAGTTGCAGCGACGGAGATGGACGCTTTCAAGGAAGAGAGGCCTGAGTTGTATGGATAGGGTTTCATCAAGCGGGTAGAGATAGAGCCTAGGAACTGAGTGGTTACATAAGAGTATTCAGCTTGACCAAGTATACTCGTGTTCAGGAGGAGCTGCAGCTCCCAGGGTGCGGACGCGAGTAGGGCTTGGAAAGAGAAAATATAATTTGGGTTCAACCGGCTGCGACATCCGAGGTCCCCAGCCATTAAGTAATCACTTGACAAGTACCTAGCGCCAGAGTTATGGAGCTCTCTCCGCATTTGCTAACCCTCTAATCTCGCGCCGTAGTGTCCTCAACTTTCAATCTTTGTTACTCCAAAATCCTCAACCCTTTCGATTCAATAGATAGAAGGAATATAGTCCCATCTCCCCCCACCCCCCAGAAAAAAAAAGAAGCTAGATAGAATAAAACTAAATTATATAAAGAAAGCGAAGAAGTTTACTAGAAAAAAATCAAGGAATGAAGAAAAACCGAGTAAACTAAGTAAAAAAAACTAGAAGGAGGGTATGCACATGATCGTATTGGTTGTGATCGCTGCCCACTGTTGGCTGGACCTATTGCCGCAACACTCACAATACAGATCTGCCGGAAGGAATATCTACATGGGTGGGTGTCCATGCGAAGTGTGACCGAAGGTCTACTTCTCTGGGAATGTAGGCTTTGCGATTCGTTGAGCAGCAGTGCTTATGGAAAACGCATGAGCGGCTGGAGATGATCTCGGTCGATCCTTGCGCTCCGTGCCACTCTGCCTTATCGGAATGACTCCCAGCGCGCTTGGAAGCCTTATTATTCACCGCCTTGTAGGGCAGCATTGTGGAGTTTATGCATGCCGAACAGAGATCCTAATCTTTGTGACCTTTTGGCTTTGGCCGCTCTCGGTCTTGTTCTTCTGCGCTGAATTCGGAGCGTCGGCGATGGCTTTCGAAGTATTATGGCGCAGAGCTTGATGACAGGCTTTTCAAAGATGTGAGGCATTACTGGCACTGGCAAAATGGATTCAATGTACTTTATGATCATCTAGATATTTGGGAGGCAGAAGAAGATTTAGTTTGTAACGTTGCCCTGAAAGCAGGCCACTCGACCTTCAGTAAGGTAGGTTATTCATAGATCCCCGAGAACTAAACCTCTTCTGGCTTAGTTTTGCTGTTACTAAGCGCTTCCGAATCACAGCCGAATCCCCACATTCTAATCTTCGCTTCTCCTCCCATGGAGGTTCGCACACAGGGTCTCTAACCAACCGGCAGCATAACGCGGTGTACTTTGTAACAAGCGACTATAAGGTTCGCCACAGAAAACGGCACCCCCACGCGTATTGCGCAGAGTCGATTGTGGAATCTCGATATCGGTGCCAACGGGCACCATTAAGCATGACCGGAGCTGAATATGAGCCTCCAATCAAGACCTCTAATGCAACCAAATGCAAGTAAGCTGCCGTGAGCGACAGCTATGCACACCAATGATCATTGCTTATGCAGTCCGGCGCTGAGCATGCGGCTTCGGAAGTGACCAGTAGAATAAAGATGAGCAATCCCTTTGCACTTGATGATCGGTGTGGTTGCATGCACCAGGCAGACACAGTGTAACGGGAATGATACGTCCACGGCATTCAAGGATGAGGGGCTCTCGTCCAGCTTCAAAAGCGATCCCGTTCGCGGCCCATCTTTTGCTCCTCCAGACTGTTCTTGTCTTTCTCCTTGTCACGGTCGCTATCGAGACATCCATCGTTTGGGACTTGTTCTTTGAAAACGAATCATTCATCTTGACTGCCAAAGCGCACTGATCGGATACTCTGCTTACAGTATGGACTCTGCGCCTTGGGAGAGCCCGACGGATCCCGGTATCGAAAAGCCCATTCTTCTGGTTAGCACTGACAATCAGTTTATCTGAACTCAATCTGATAAGAGTATAGGCCTTGATATGGAGCGGATTAGCAGTTGCTATAATATGCTGCAACCTTCGATTCCTAGCCCGGTTTCGTAGTTTCGGAAAGCTGCTCGTTGATGACTATTTCGTCCTATTAGCTCTGTGTTGCGTCCTCGCCAACGCCATCATATTACAGATCTACGCCCAGGATATGTACCTTGTCCTGACAGTTTCGGCTGGCTTGGAGATGCCGGAAGAGGGCTATGCACAGCTCGCCGAGAGCTACCACAGATCCACGGTGGCTGTCGTTATTCTCTTCTATTCAGGCCTCTGGTCTATCAAAATCTCATTTCTTTTGCTCTTCAAGCGCCTTTGCACGAACGTACGAGGGCAGCAGCTTATGTGGTGGCTCGTATTTGGATTCACCGTCGCAACTTATCTCGCATGCATTGGCACGATACAGTATCAGTGTCTGGTCTCTTCGTTTCAGCAGCTGGCTGCATGTAGAACCTCGGCAGCAACATCGTTTCAGGGGATCACGTTGAAGTTGAACTGTGCTTGGGATGTTATCACGGACTGTCTGAGTAGGTTCATGACGCATTGGGGTTACAGTGCTAATTGAGTTGGCAGTCATGTTCATACCATTCAGTCTGCTCAAAGGCGTCCAGATGAGCTGGCGCAGAAAAGCCGCGCTTAGCGGTATATTCTCTCTCGTGGTTATTACGATGGTCTTCGCAGTTGCTCGGACAGCTCTTATCACTTCCCGCAATACAATTCAGGTCGATAGTTCTTTATTGTGGATGTGGAGCGCAATCCAGGCTTCTATCGGTTCGTTACCCTCAAGCCGAGTCGGTCCAAGACTAACTTCTCAAACTTCAGCCATCATTGTTGCGTGCCTTGCTACGTTTCACAACCTCTTCTCGGGCGAGAGCAGCCGTCATCGACTTAAGAAGCCGGTCGCGCCCGCCCCCTCGAACTTGTTTCCGTATGAGAATGGGCGACGGAAGAAGACGCGGGATATCCTGGATTCGCTGGAATCAATGGCCCACTACACCCATTCGGAAGATGAACAGCAGAATGAGGTTACGAGCGGTGCTCAGTCCATCGCCAACTACCACCATCGGGATGCGCACGATCTGAATGAGATGCCTAGGGCTGTGTAATGGACTAAGAAGTCTGTGGTATGACTCAGAGCATCAGCAATCAGCCTTAAGGAATTCGCGCCTGCGGTCAGCTGCCGTCAGCTGCCGTCAACGATAGCCAATCACGGGCATCTACAATCAATAGCCGGCTTCTGGATGGCGAACTCCGTTTGTTGTCTGCAAATGCCTGCCTGTCTGCTTGCAAATTCAAGACACACTTTGCTTGTGCACAGCATACGTATGCACCACGCAGGCTACATCACCATTGCAGCTGGGGCTAATGTCCGCTTGTTGCTTAACGTAGCTAATGATGGCTGTTGGAACTGCTGGTTCCTCCATATCCTGCCCAATCCACTTGTCCTCCTCCTGCTTGCTGACTTGCTGCTGTACCGCCCTCCAAGTTTCCCACAGTCCTGCCCTAGAAAGTTCATGTCGTTTACACTTTCGCAGGTCACTGTGATCTATGTGTTGTACAGGCAACTATAACGCAGCCCGCAAGACATGCTTTCCTCTTACCATTCTAGGGATCAATGCTGTCCTTGCTGGGTCGAGCCCAAGGTCGCTTTGCCTTAAGCGGAGGCAGCGCGCCGACGTAATGAACGTTGAAAGCATAGGATCCATAGATGTCCTTTTAGACGTAGCACTGATTCCTTTCCTCAAATCCTCAGCTCACTCGATACCTCGATGTCAACGTCGAATTGTCAACGTCGAGGTATCAAATCAACGTAAATCGCCTTGTAGACCTGGGAGTGTGGCAAAGTGACGACTTGTCCCTGCCAAGACAAGAGGCGTTACCGCCCCCACGACTTCCCGGGTCCAGCGGCAAGGCTAACCTACTACAGAGTTAGGCCTTCAGGGTGCGGAAGCCACCGCAGTGAATTGACATCGCATCCATCATCCACATAACATTCACTTCACAAGTGAGGTCATGTCCTCATCCAGCCGGTCACGCACTGAAGCCTGGGTCATTGAAATCCAGAGCTCCCAACAATTTGCAGCCACCAAAAAACGTGCTCGCTCTCTGTCCCCTCAGTCTCACAACAAACGCAGGACAATTGGCACACCACCATCTCCAAAGTCCACAACATCTACTCCAGCTGGCCAACTCACTGCCTTATCAACCTACGCAATGTCTCAGGCTCAGAAGCATGGCCTATCACCTAGCCCTAGCGACAACCGTGGTAGCAAGGTACTGAAACCGGGCGTGCGTGTTTTCCCAATCCATGATGCCGAATGCATTTGCTAATTCCCGGCTGCAGGACTCCGCATCCAACAAGGAGGCACCGGCTACACCAGACTCAAAGGTTACGAAGAAGAGCGATGGATGTTCTACAAACAACCGCGCCGAGCGAGCGTCGCTAGCCGAAGGACTAATGTTTTTCAATGACCGCGATTCTTTCAACCGCTTTGAGGATTTCAAGAAGGATACTCACAGCGTCCTGGGACAACGGAACTCGGCCATGACCGCGAAGTCGGCCGAACACATTCAAAACTATCAATTTGACCATGCTACCGACAACGAGATTACATATCTGACAGGCCTAGCTCCACTCTACATCAAGGAGAGCCGAACCGTCACTGTTAAGCATCTCGATGACACCGTGGAGCTGGTCGTCCGCTCCTTCGACGACGATAGATTAGCACAGGCCCGCAGCTCTGACTTTGTCAAAGGCATGCTGCCGACTGATATCAAGAATTCCGCAATGAAGGATCCCGTCCCTGACTTTGTATTCGGTATCAGAAAGCCAAAATTCGAGGACACGCCGTTCAAGATCAGTGACGTTGCAAGGCGATTGGTTAATGTGGCCACCACAGTCCCCCACTGTTTTTTCGCCATCGAGGGAAAAGGCGCCGACCTCCCAATTGCGGATGCGGAGACCCAAGCGATTCGTGCCGGTGCAGTCTTGGTATATGCACGGAGACTGCTGATGCACAGAGCGGGTCTCCTTGGACCCGATGAGCCCAAAGGTCCGGATGAAGACTCTTTCGTCTACACCTGTGCTTGGGAGCCCGGACTTGCTAAAGTGTTCGTCAATTGGTGCGAAGTACGAGAGAAGAAGGTAGTATATCAAATGAATTGGCTGAACAGCTACGCATTGGATACGCACGAAGGGATGAGGGGATTCCGTGCTGCGATCCATTCGATACTGGATTGGGGATTGGGGTCTAAGAGGCTCGACAAAATCGATAAGATGTTGCAGAAGGTGCAGGAAAACGGGAAGTGAAAGGTTAAGTCTCAAGGTTCGGGGTCATAAGGAGCGAAATTTTGAAACCGAGCTTGGCGCGGCGGAGTTCTGATAGATACCCCGGAGTATTGATATTCAAACATCTTCAAAATTGATGAGTTTCCGGTCATCCCTTCTTTCATCCGCAGGTTTTCTCTGCTCTTCTTGATATCATTCCGTCGACTCCCAAGCTCATGAATGGATGAGCAACGCGCATTGGTATATCCCTATCCACCTTTACCTCTCGACGTCATGAAATTGAAGCATTAACTTATTTGCTACAGGACCCGCAACGTACGTATCCGCTTGCTCTATCCCCGAATCATCTACCACCGAAGTCGTGAAATTCGTGTAAATCGCGGCGATCATCAACTTTAAATCTACAGCCATAAAGATATCCAAAGTTAGCAAAACGACCATGCCACGCCTATGAAGGGATAGACAGCGAAATGAAACCAAAAGGGCTTGCAGTCTGCAATGGCGGAACGTACTTTGAACAGCGAAATTACTCCCCAGACACATCCGCCCTCCACTCGAGAAGGCCCAGAGCCAGCGCTTCATCTCCTGCCTTCGCTCCTTGTCCGCTTCGAGCCATCGTTCCGGCATCCAGGCGTGCGGATTGGGAAACACGTCCGGGTTGCGGTGAAGCGTGTATGCATTTGAGCTGACGGTCACGCCGCCTGGGATGTTGTCGTAACCATCGATGCTTAGGGACGCCGTCGAATATGGCGTTACTCGGGGCTGGGGAGCCGGTACCGCTTGCCAGAGACGGAGAGTTTCCTGGAGGACTGCGTCTAAAAGGGGTAGTGCATCTATGGCGCTAGGTTTTGGTAGGTCGTCAATCCTGCTTCCATCATCCGGCTTTTTGTTCGTCGACGGAAAGCGCAGTGTTGGCGAAAGATTTGACAATAATTCCGCGCGGAGCCTTGTCGTTATATCTGGCCGTTTGGAGAGCTCATACATGGCATACGTGAGCGTGATACCCGTTGATTCATGGCCGGCAATAAGGTGATCCAGCAGCTCGGACGCGATGGCCTCAGTCTTCTTCTCCATCTTCTCCGATCCAACAACACTCTTATCATCGTCAGACAACAACCCCTCGATCCCTCGCGAGAGCTGCTCATACACCACCGGCTTGGTATATCCAGCGTCTTCTGTTGTCACCTTGTCCCTAGTCTCACGCAACTCATCCTCCGCAGCCTCACACATCTCCACACAAAACCGCTCAATCACGCCCCCCTTCCTCTCCCTCCTATCCTGCATCTGAAACACCCCAAACGCACTCAACCATCTCCTCCTCCCCCGCACATCCCCCAAAAAATTTGTCCCAACCTTCGAACCGAAAATATACCCCGACGCTAAATCCATCGCCGCCGCCTTCGCCAACTCCAGTGCATCCACCCCCCCATCATCATCCGCACAATAATTACGAATAACCGGCATCAACCTCCCAACCACCACCGCCTTCGCAAGTCTCCCCAAATCCCCCGAATTGCTCAAAAAAGATTTACTATAAACCCCCGCCACCACCCTCTTCAACCTCCCATGCCCCTTCCCATCCATAAACGTAATCAAATTCTCCTTTCCATAATTCCGAAACCGTAAGTACCATTTACTGCGTTCGAATCCACCTCCATAGATGGTGCGCAGGCCGTCGAGGCTGTTGACGCTGAGTTCGTTGGGGGCGAGACGGACGACGGGGCCGAGACGAGTGTGTAAGGTGTGGAGGGTGTGGGT
>QQTW01001192.1_pt1 | contig 17831 bp, 17 predicted proteins | sample 1904831 | NCBI WGS metagenome assembly QQTW01 (sample SAMN09435610, study PRJNA476489) | Subsurface metagenome, whole genome shotgun sequencing project. | reverse complement strand
CATATCAAGATAGATACGGTCGAAAAAGCACGTTGTAGTGTTGGTGGTGATGGTATTAATGCTAGCCGGGTAAACCTCGGTGTCCCATGAATACTAACACCCAGTGGTGCTAGGCTCTACATATGCGCTCCGTACAAAATATTTGAAGGGCAATATCAGACACTTCCACCATTCCATGGATGTGCCCGATAACAAAAAGAGAACTGATGCCACGATGCCCCGAAGCCAGCACTGATTACCTACATAATACTTATAGATTCCTGTCGTGTTGGCGTCTTCAAACACGATCTCGGGGGATATGTCAGCATCTGGAACTGTCAATGCGCTCCATCTCGTAGAGATATGCGCGCCCGGCACGTGGGCAGCGTTACCCCGTGAGGCTGATTCCGGGGAGGCTCATACCCACCCGGGGAACTGCCCAGGAGGAGATATTCCCATCATCTGGACCGGCGATGACTCACGGTGTGACTCAGTGAACTTGCACTGACTGTTGAAAATGGCCGGGTTCGCAGCGGATTTGCACATTCCAAGTTTTCTCTTTTCTCCTGGCCTGCAGAGTGTGACCTGCAGTTCGATCTCACCAGTATTGGCCGTTTGCATCTTTGGAGGTTGAAGATGGCGTCGCCCGAGAGCGGCCCCGACGCAGCGGGATTAGCCTTCACATCTCACCAATCAGCGCTTTGCTTGCTGCCGCCCAGCGAAATCTCCAGACGCGCGAACTCCCTGCGTGCTCTTCATGACAAAGCCTTCAACAGCTGGCCGCCGCATATCAACCTCATCTATCCTTTTGTCACACGCAGAAATCTTCCTCAGGCTTTGGCAGTTCTGCAGAATAGCTTGATAGCCGCTCCCACGGCGACTGCCAAGCCTTCAATTGACGTCTGTCTCGTCTCGAGTGACGTCTTCTCCCGTGGCCGTACCGACACGTGGACGGTCTATGTCGCTCCGGACAAAGCATCTAATCCAGCAGCCACGACCGACCGTTGTGCATACAAGACTCTCGAGGATTTGCGGGAGTTCATTGTTCGCGCTTTCCATGGAGATACTACCAACGCATCGGACCTCGCCGCCGGCACGTACCGACCCCACCTCACTATTGGCCAAGTGAAAGCAGAAGACTCTCAGTCGCGGGAGGACCTTTTGATCAAGGCAAAGCAAATATGCCCTCTGCAATGGCCAGCCGCATCGCTTGCAATCCTTGTTCGCTGTGCGCCCGACTCCCATGATGATTCTTTACCATGCATGCGCATATGGAAGGTCATTGGATTGTCGGGACAGATTATCCACGATCACTCTCCACCTGCCACTCAGCTCGGTTGCGCGCAGACAACTTCCCGACTTCTGTCATATGCCCCTAGTCATCTCAGCCTCGTCCAAAAAGACCACACGCCGAGATCGCAATACGTCCCACTCATGACTTCATCGGGACAGCGCCTGATGAAAGGAGCGCTCCATTTTTCGACAGCTTCCGGCCTGTGGGAATCATGTCGGTCATCGTCGACGTCAGCTAGCGAATATCATCTACTCAAGGAGGTCAGCGTATCAAGCTATAATGTCTTGAGTAGCAGTCCGGTAATACCTGAATCTCAGCGATACTCTCTTCTCATCGCCACTCTACTAGCCGACTCGTCAACCGCCGATGTGCTGGTCTTGCAAGAGGTGTCCAATGACTTTCTCAGCAGGCTGCTGAGAGACACCGGCATTCAACGCAAGTGGCCCTTTACGACTCATGGGCCTCCATCACAATCCGACTGCCCGATGTTGGCGGATATATGCAACATCGTTGTATTAAGCAAGACGAGCTTTCTTTGGGAGTCGGTCGATTTCAAGCAAAACCACAAAGGTGCCATCGTCATCCAAATGGACCGCATTGGAACTTTCCGCGAGGATGCGGAAGCGAAGACTACCGGGAACCCTCCTTATTCCTCCATCTCACAGTTGAGCCCGCTGACCATTGCCGGCGTTCACTTCACAAGTGGTCTAAATGATGAAGCTGTGTCCGCAAAAGCTTCACAGTTGGAGGCTCTGCTTGCTTACTTGACCCGTGAGCATGGCTCTAGCCCTTGGATTATTGCTGGTGACATGAACGTCGCAACTTCCGCAGTGACAATAGAGAGTGCTTTACGCAAGGGAATGCTCGACCTCGAATCGGCTTCCACACTTGATGACTGGGATCTGATTCAGGCAGAAGCCGGCTTGACAGATGCCTGGCTGGCTGCCCGGCTCAAAAATTGCGTCGCCCATGCATTGACAGCTACAGCTCTCGATGCTGATGAGCTGCAGGACGGAGAAGAAGGAGCGACTTTCGATCCCCTGTCTAACGTTCTTGCGGCTGAAGGCGCCAAATCTTGCGGCGACCGGCCGCAGAGATATGACAGGATTCTATTCAAGGGTAACGGCGTCCTGGATATCTCAAACTTCAACCTTTTTGGGTTGGAAGATAGTTTAACCGGAGGTACGAACTCAAGTCACGGCCTGCGAGGATACGGGAGCGACCACTGGGGAATCAGGGCTGGTTTCGATGTTAAAACAGTCACCGGCCCAAGCGACATGGAAGCTGTCACGTCCATAAGGCAAATCTCTATCAGTAGACCCAGGTCCGAACAGCTTGCTGGAGCGAAGCAGCTGGAGCAAATGTTACGCAAACGGGGTGAGATCCCTTCACAGGAAGAGATGAGCAAGCGTAAAGCCGCCTTCTGCCTTCTTAGGTCAGTACTCGTCCAAGAGAATCAAGACTCAGCAAGCACGGACATTTCCCTCGCCAGAAACCGCTCCGGCGTCTTCTTGAATCTTGTTGCCGTGGGCTCCTACGGACTTGGTGTATGGAGTAACTCTTCGGATATTGACTGCCTGTGCATCGGCTCTATCAGCACGAAGACCTTCTTCGCACTGGCGCGACAGAGAATCGTGAGAGCAAATGTCATGGGCATCAGCATTGTGAGATTTGTCGCAGCTTCGACAGGAATGATGCTTGAACTTGTGATCAATGGCATCAAATGCGACCTGCAGTATGCACCTGCACCAGATTTAGCAGCAAGGTGACTCTTGTCGTTACCTTTGCAATGCTGGCGTAAGACTAACGCAGTCCTAGTTGGAACAATCTCGCCGTCATGCCAGCCGCGGATTCGGTTTTCCGCCTCCCCGTTGCCTCACTAAAGAAGCTCAACGCATTCCGAGACATGACCTTTCTCTTGAATACGATACCAGACTTGTCCACTTTTCGTTTAGCTTACAGAATCATCAAACAATGGGCCCGGCATCGAGGGCTATATTCGGCGAAGTTTGGATTTCTCAGTGGGTCCCATATCACTATGATGTTGTCACCCCTGTGCAAGACCATATTCCATGAGCAGGGTTCTCTGCGCGTGGAGGACGTCATATCCACTTTTTTTGCGCACTATGCCGCCTTCGACTGGGGTTCCAAGCTGGTACTTGATCCGTACTTTCACAGCGGTCCGTTGCGGTATCAGCGAACTTCTCAAGAACCGATGGTCATATTGAGTCTTCATCGGCCGGTGGTGAATGTCGCACGAACAGCTTTGGTTTCTTCCCTCAGGACCTTGATCTCAGAGCTGCATCGAGCGCATTCAATACTTTTGTCCCCACTTTCGACATGGTCATCCCTTGTGGGAGACGACTCTGAGGACGTCCAAACGGAAGCTGGCTGGTCCGAAGGAGTAACCGACTTTCTGAGAAATTACCGAACGTATGTCAGGATCGACGTACAGTGTTGGAACATGTCAAGGACCCGGAGCAGACGATTCATGGGCTGGCTAGAGTCAAAATGCTTAGTGCTACTTTCAAGTCAGTAGAGACCCAGGCTCGTTCCACTTGCCGTCATCTGACCGACTCTAGGTTTGGATAAGAAGCTCCCCAGTTTGCACGCACGAATATGGCCAGGGAGATTCACCGAGAAGTCTCCTACGCCTTCGGAGCAGGAAGAACATCGAGGGTACTACCTGATTGGCCTTTCTAGGATCGCGAATCCCTTGGATGAAAGCCTCGACAAGTTGGATCAGCAAAAACTGCAGCCTGTGCTGCAACGGAGCATGGATGACTTTGCGGACCAGCTTCGTGGAAATGACCAGTTCTTCGACAAGGAGACTTCGTGGCTGGATGTAAGACATGTCAAGAACAACGAACTAGGGGAGCTAATACTCGACGAAACGGACTGGCATGATGGCTCCCAAGACGATGCATGTAGCCTGGACGATGACGACCTTGATGAATATGCAGAAAGCGCAGACGATCAGGTGGCGTTGGGATCTACCACCAAATCATCAGTTACCGACAAGACTCTGCGAACAAATGTCAAACCAGGCCAGCCGGCAGCGAAGCTTCGTCCAGCTGTGGATGTACTCAATCGTATTCGGTGGGATCCAGGTTTGGATGGCAACGACCACGTTATCGGCTATGAGGATCGCTTTGCCGGCACGAAAGAAATTCCGTTCGACAAATGGAAGGCCGACTCTACCGACGAGGAGTTTATTCCGCAACACCGCATTATTTACTTCCGAAGAAAGAGTGACGGAGCGCTGGTCTGGGATAGAAGAAGCCGAAAAGACGAGATTTTCGGCAGTGGAGATCGGACTGGATGATAAAGAGTTGTATCATAGAAAGTCTTTGATCCCAAGTCAGCCATCGTGTATGTTAACGGTCGCCTGCATCTGCAATATGCCAATTGGGCAGGAGGGCTGCCTACAGGGATGTAGTTGATGCTTCAGCTAGGGTCCCAACGGAGGTTATGACATCCTATACCCGAATTCTCAAAACCGTTATGATAGAAGTAAGCCTTAGGCTAGATCAATTGACGAACGCGGGGCTGCATGGCCTTCCAGGTTTTTAGTTCCACCTGCCAATTGATTGCTGAAAGCCACAGCCCACCGTAGGCATGGAGATGGAATGTTCAGAAACACCAAAGCCAAATGTGGTCATGAGGTATGACACGCACCACAGAAATTATGTGTGAAAGACTCAAAAGAAGTGTGCGAGTGGCGGCTCTAGCCAGTCTAACTTTTCATTGCCTCAGATCTAGACCAGCTGGTTACCGATGCTTAGCTAGACGTCGCTGATCTGATCCATCGCCTTGCCTGGGAAAGACGCCTTTTTCTGGCGCCAGCAACAAAGGGTCCTCCAGTCTTTTCCTGTCACCAGCATCTTCCAGCCTGAACTCTTGATTGAATGACTTCTCCTCATCAGCGGCAGTTTCCTTCAATGCCCTTTTCCTTTCCAGTTTCTCCAGCCTCTGCTCTTCCTCATCCAGCTGGCTATCGAATCTCTTCACTGCCTCGGTGGTCCCTACATCCGGTGTACCGAAGACTCCCACCGACTCTCCCTCTGTTTCGGACCCTAACCAACCCAGACCTCTCCTAGCCTCTGCGAACCTCTTCTGGACGATTGGTTCCTGCATGAGCCGCCATCTCAACATCCAGCCGCGCGGGCCCAGTTCCTTGATCCTTGCAGGTTTGTCTCCCAATAGGTACTCGTCCAGTCCTCCAACTTTGTCGATCGTCCTGAGAACTCTTGTCGTGATGCGCACGCGTATGTGCCGGCCCAGGATCGCGCTGTAGAGCTGTTTGCGTTGCACATTTGGCGACCAGGACCGCCGTGTCTTGATCTTAGTCCGCTCCGAGACATTGTTTCCAAACTGAATGCGTTGACCGCCGTAAAGGCCGAAGTTTGACTGCTTGTACCACTGGGCGGGGCCAAAGGGGTAAGGAGGTATGACAGCATTCTCGGGTATAAGACGGTGTTTGGTCGTGTGTGCTGAGTATGAGCGCGCCAGCTGGTGGAGAGGCTTGAATCTCATGCACTGGCGTATCGGAAGCATTTCGTGCATCTGTCGTCCTTTAGATTTCAGAGCTGTGTTGTGAGAGAGGACCTTGAGCGCTTTGTTGCTTGCAAGTTAAATCTGGATCCGAAGATGACCCGAGAAAGGTTCGGCGCGTTGCCGCATTTCTCACCGTTCAACACTTCAGTAGCCGTTACCTACAGCATTTGACAGCCTTCACAATGGCCCTTGTCAGTCACAAGAACCAATGCAGTCGTGTAGCGAGAATCTGACAGCCTATAGCAGCTCTACGTGGATTTGATTAATCCTTGCTCGCCCGTACCGTCACGGTAAGGAGCGTTGGCTGCCCTTCGAACCCAAGTGAAGCATGCAACGGCTTCTGCATTCGACGGCCCAACACCAGCTCCGAAGCAAGTGAAAGCGTTTTTGCACGAAACTGCTCCGGCGTTAATGTAGAGCAAATGGCTTCGTCAAGCGAAAAGTCTATCCTGTTTGCCAGCCCCTACGCATTTACTGCCACCGTCATCACGTCTCTGCTTGCCGGCTTTTTCTTCGGACGCCTTTACCCCAGCAGAGGGCAGAGCAAACATTTCGGGTCCAATGGGTCCAGAGAGAAAATGGCCGAAGAGATTTCGACGGTAGACGAGGAAGATGACAGCTCGGAATCGGGAGATGAATCCGATTGGGCGACCGAAGAATCCAAGCTGGTACTGGTAGTGAGGACGGAGCTGGGGATGACAAAAGGTATCAAAGGATCTGCCCCTCTTGATGGCCGTACCTCCCTAACCTTCATGTCTGAACAGGCAAGATTGCAGCCCAGTGCGGACACGCAACCCTAGCCTGTTACAAGGCGTTACTTGGCCGGCCCTCCAGCATCCCACTCTTGCGCCGATGGGAGCGGCACGGGCAGGCCAAGGTGGCGTTACAGGTGAGAAGTGAGGAACAACTTGAACTGTTGCAAGCACAAGCCATCAGTCTAGGGTTGTGCGCGCACATTGTGCACGACCAAGGCAGAACGCAGATTGCGAGCGGGAGCGCGACGGTGCTAGGTGTTGGTCCCGGACCAAAGTCCATCATTGATCAAGTCACCGGGCAGCTGAAGCTTTTGTGACGGTTGAAGGACGAGGTTGTGATGGCCAGATGCTGGCTTGAGTTCAACATGGCGAGCGCTGTCACTTTCACGCATACGATAGATGCAGGCGACGCGGTATCAGAACTTGGCAGACATTTGCTAAGCTCCATGGAGCTTATGTGCCTATGGCAGGTATTCGTTCAGCGCAGGCAACACGGCTAGCACGTGTAGCAGAACGCGTGATGCAGAGTGCTATGTATGTATGTGTGTATGTAGGCAAGTCATGGTTTGTCCCTAGCCTCACCAGCCGACGGCCATCGGCAAAGAGAATTGGAATATGACGCCGTCCAGCAACCGTGAGCCGAGCTCACCACGAAGGGAGCTCAGGCCGGCGGAAGTCGGACTACTCTGAGATCTGTCAGCCGGAAGATTGACACCATCAGGCAAGAGGTGGCTCCATCGTCGGCCGAGCTGTGCAAGGACGCAACCAGACGCCGTGAGCGCTGGGGTCAGTGCACACAGATCTGGTTTTGATGTTGTTCGTGAGAGGAGCTGGCCGGAGGTGAGAAATTTATTTAGCTTTTCATCACGCTAGGCTCTTTCCGTACTAGACCCGACCTGTAACCCACGTCTGCACATGTGAACAAACTTCTTGAGTACTCCGTACACGACGTGATCAAGCACAATTCGACCACATCACAACCACCTGTGATCCATCATCCAGCATGGCAGATATCAATATTGAAGAGACGAATAAGATTCGGGTGGCGCTCGGGATGAAGCCACTGCCCGTGCCAGGAGCTTCGACTGCAGGTGGGCCGGTATTGAAACAGTCCCCAGAGGACGACGGGTCTTCAGCAGACGAGCTTGCGAGTACGCTCGAGACTCGACAGGCACAAGCAGGTCAGAATTGGAAGAAGCTTCAGGATGAGGCCGATGCAAAAGCAAACCGGCAGGCACAGAGGGAGGCGATCAAGAAGGCGCGTGACGCAGCCCAGAGATTCGCCAAGCTAGAAGGCACAGGGCTCGGAGACGCTTCAGGCGAAGCAGAACTCGACACCAAGACGTGGCTGATGCAACAGAGGAAACGCCAGAAGAAGATCGCCAAAGCCCGTCGGCTGGAGGAGCAGCTGGCGGAGCGCGAACGTGAACAGCAGGCCCAATACAGTGCCGTGGATCTTTCAGGCGTCAAAGTGGGGCACGAACTGAGTCAATTTGAGGAAGGGAGTGAGCAGATTCTAACTCTCAAGGATGCTGCGGTTGATGATGAGGATGAGGATGACGAGTTGGAGAACGTCACATTGCGCGATCAGGAGAAGGTCGCCGAAAGACTGGAGTCAAGAAAGCAGAGGTCTGCGTACAATCCGAATGAGCTGGACGAAACCGGTCCGGTGTCGATTCTGGGGCAGTATGATGAGGAAATTCACGGCAAGCGGCGGAAGAGATTCACACTTGACGGGCATGGTAGAACGCAGGAGGAAGCCTCTGCTGCAGTGGGAGGTGACGGCGGTCGGTCGAAACCTACGCAGATCAGCCTTGATCTTCTTAACGACAAGGCCCCCGTCTCGGATTACCTTGACGCCTCACAGGTTAAGATACGGAAGCCCAAGAGCAAAAAGTCCCGAGCCACCAGAAAGCGATCGGCGGATGAGGATAGTGTGTTTCTCAAAGAAGCTACACTACCGCCCAGCCTGTCAATGGAAATGTCCATGGACATGGACACATTCCCCGCAAATGGTACCACAGGAGGTCATAACAACCGCGGTCCTGACAAGGCTACGTTTGTCGATGACGAGGATTTGCAAGCCACTCTAGCCTTGCAACGGCGCGAGGTCTTGAGGAAGAGGAGAAAAGTTCGGCCAGAAGACATTGCCAAGCAGCTGAAGGAGGACACTTGTGCCACACCGGGGCTGCCAGAGAACAACGAAGCTGATGAGGATACTCCTGGCCTCGTCATTGACGAGACTTCTGAGTTTGTCGACCGCCTTCAGAAGCCCACATTCCTCGAGCAGCAGCGACAGAGGCCATCCAAGCCAAGTGGCAATGGTATCGCGTCTATAAGCGAACACTCGCCAGGAGCAGATGCGGAAGGCGACATCGAGATGCTTCAGGCTCATGATGAACTCGACAGCGAGCAAGAACAAACCCCGCGTGAAGCCAGGAATGTGTCTGTAACGGCCGAAATTCCTGCCAGCGGAATAGATGAGGAGGCCACTTTGGATCGGGGGGTGGGTTCTGCTCTCGCTTTGCTCACACAGCGGGGCTTGGTTCAAACAAGTACTTCCGGCGACTCGAACGCTCTCCATCGAGAGCGGCAACGATTTCTGGCAGAGAAGCAGCGGCGTGAAGCCGAGGCGGAGAAGAAGGCGCGCCTGCAGCGGGAGCGGGATAGGCAGAGTGGTCGCCTCGATCGCATGTCGGCGCGGGAGCGGGAGGAATATGCTCGTTGGAATAACGTCCAACGCGAGCAGGCCGAGTCTCGCCAGATGGCCGAGATCTTCAATCGCGAGTACAAACCTGACGTGCAGATCAATTATGTAGATGATTTCGGACGACACATGACGCAAAAGGAAGCCTTCAAGCATCTGAGCCATCAGTTCCACGGCAAAGGCAGCGGGAAACAAAAGACAGAGAAGAAATTGAAGAAGATCGAGGATGAGAAGAGGAGGGAAGCTACCAGCACGCTCGACAGCAGTCAAAGCACAGGCATGAACAACGCCATGGGTGCCACAGCTAAGAAGAATCGGCAAGCAGGCGTGCGGCTTCAGTGATAAGCACTGGCGATGTGGGAGAACCCACGTCAGTACCCGGGCATGTGTGGCAATGCGCCTTATGAAAGGTCGGTCGACTCGATGCAGTCCTAGCTTAGGCCTTTTATATTGAACATTCTCTTAGAGACACTCGTCTTAGCCGAGATCCTTCTCCTTGATAATGTGCCTGAGGAGCTGGACCACGTCGTCTCTTGATTCGCACGTAAAACCGCCCTCGCTGAAGGGCACGCGCCTCCCACATCACAGGCCAGGTTGATATCATTCCGATATGCTCTCTTCTTGATATTCTCTCTAGCAATCAGCGACAGTAGCTGGTCAATGTTTACCGCTCTGTTGATTACGACTGATTCGCGGTTGCCTGACCCCCCATCGACCAAAAGCTTTGCATACTTGATTCTCCCATTGGACGCCGACTTTAATCGCTTACAGGGCAGATATGTGTCTCGGTCAATGTACAAAGACGATGCGCGCACTGAGACATGGTCAATGTCAACATTGGGAGTGATGGAAAAGAATGCGACAACGACGACATTGTCTGCTTTTCATGTCACAAACACCTGCCGGCTTTATGCTTGCTTTAAAAGCCCACCGGGTCTCCAATGTCTCCCAAGTTTCTTCCTTTCCCCTGCCAGGACCTCCGCATACTTGACGCACCTTCCAATAACCTTTTTGAGTTCAGCATTCGCGATGAAGAGAGACACATTGCCTGGTGGTCCAAAGCGCTCCGGGCTTCTGGGCTTAGCAGCTATAACCCTACCGCGGAGTCGAGAAAAGATACTGAAGATACGGCAAACGCTGGACAGGGAATGGCGACGGATAGCTGCATGCTTCAACCATGTAGCAGATTCCGACGCCGCAAGCAGCGTTGCGACAATGTCGAATCCACCAGAGTCCTTGACCTTTCAAAATCCAGACGGCATCGATTCGCCAACATCACCACAGACTGAGTATACCGGCTGGCACCGGACAGGCATCTTGCGCGTGCACCAAGTCCATGACGAGCTGTCGACGTCTCAAGGCAAAGGTAATGGAACACGCGTTGGGAGCAGGACTACCAGCAATGTTCGATTCCGCCATCCGACGGTTACAAGTGTTCACCCGGCGCACGGCGGATCCGCTTCAAGCCTGCCATTGCAGATGGATGCAACCGTGCAGGATTGGTACCCTGAGGCGTCTGGCCCGGATCTCTACAGCGGATCACTCAACAATGGGTATTCCCTGGCTCCTGCCTCACATGATGCTGACCCGGTTCTTGCAGAATCAAACCATTCCACATCCTCTAACATCTTTGTTTGCAACGCCTCCTCACTCGAAAGTGCTCACCCTACGAGGGAGCGAAGAAAGGTAACACCAAGCTACTTACTTGACAAGCCCTTACCACCAACGCCGAACGATCTTTTGAGCTCCCCGAGTCTAGACAGGCGTACCCCGTTCTCACCTCAATCACTCGAATTGAAGGAACAGCTTCCATATGTATCGGAAGCGAGACTCTCGCCACATTCACAAGGATTCTCATCGTCACGAGCCCAACCGGAATTGGAGCCCGCGCAGCTTCCTCCTATTGCTCCAATGAGTCCAATCGATATGGAGGCGTTCACGCCAACTGCCATAACCGCAGGACTGGCATCAACCAATCCGGTACAGGATTCTACACCCGAACAGCTGTTACTAACTGAGAGGAACGTAAGAGAAAGGTCCCCCACCCTTTATACGCCTGGCCAATCCCGAAAACTCAGACCTCGACTTCGTCGCCCGCCCGGATTCGTCATTCGTCATAGCTCTTCTGCACTTGCCACTGGCGGTACCGCTGCCATTCCATCTTCTTCCCAGGTGGCAACGAATCGAGATATAACCGCCCCAGCACTGGCATCGGAGGTGCGCTCTCAGCTGAGTCAAGCTTCACTCCCGAAACCCTCGTTTAACATCACAGATGCGGACAGCGGAGTTACTGACACCGGGGCGTCTACCATTGTCCTGGAATCCTGGTTACAACCACTTGTACGCAGCGGGAACTCCCCCGTGGGGGAGTGCAACGGCATCAGCACCCGCAGTGCGCCATCCGGACGCTGTCTACCCATACCCGTGGTCATGCAGTCGAGCCCAGTTGTCGGGCATAGCTTGCCCGCTCCAGGGCTACAGGTTGACGATGAAAACGCGGCCTCGCGACGCAGGAGCCACGACCCCCAGCGAGCACGCCCCGCAGCCTCGCTGCCTGTTTGCCTTCGTGTTGGTGTACGCGTTCCTCGGCGGCGCCCTCTTCCAGTCCGTCACTTTCGCCTAGATTTGCCTACGTCCCTTCGTTCGGCCTATCCAGACAACTCCGCAACCGTTGCCCACATTGACGAGAACGAGTGTCCCGTACTTTGGTCGTACCGGCTCCCACATCCCCACTCTTCACGCGGCCCACCAGCTCCGCCAACGCACTCCGCTGCTGCCAGAGTCCATGCAGACGACCCCACGGGCGACCTTGTGGCCGTGCGGGGAGCAACGACCGCATCTTTCCCGGCCGTTGACCGGCCTGTACGGGGGCAAGGTCGCAAGCGCAGACGGGACTGGATTCGACCCTTCAAATGATCCGCAAAAGAGTGTCGGGACTGGTTGCGGCTACAGTGACTAAGGAAAGTGAAAAGGTAAGAAGTGCAGGTGTGGGTGTAGGAGTCCACCAGACTTGAGGGATAACATCCAGGTGAGCGAAGTCACTCCCGACGGTTCGTATTAAATTGCCGAGTGTCTTGCACGATTTCAATTTATCCCTGTCTTCTGCCATTTAGTCACTTTCTATTTCCATGCGAAGCGCGGCCTATTTCTTTTGACTTTGACGAAGAGTGAGGGCTTGTCATTGTATGTATGTACGGCGTAGGTAGGACGAACCTACTTAAATATCCCGGCCGTATTGCATCCTATTCCCTCAACCGCCTTCGAAGGAATATACATAATACAGGTAGGTAAGCTTAACATGGAAACTTGGATCACTCCTAATTCAGTGCTACACGACTTGAATAATCCCACTTTCTGAGAACGGGTCACTATCTACATTTCCTTGGTGCGTTGATAGTTGCACGTGATTTTGACCTCGTCCTCCCACAGATCATCAATTGGGCCGAATGCAAGGAAAAGCAATGAGAAGCATGTCATGACTTGAGACAAGGTAAAGAACGACTTGGGTCAGTTTGAACATAATCGAAGAGAGGCTCGCTATCATAGTCTCAATCCGTCGGATGGCATCACACCCCATCATCCCTGGCGCCGCAGGGAAAAGCACGGGCAGTCATGAGCCAGCCCCAGTTGACATTCACGTGCGTGGTCCTCAATAGGCTGTTCAAGACTGAGCGATGCGATGCAAAGAACCAAGCCTGACATTGAATCGTGAGGACGAGACTCCTTGCGACAGCCACAATAATCTCAAAAACATCTCTCTCTGTTCGCACTTTCATCCACGGAGGAACGAAGAGTGAAAACGCAGAAGGCGCCATCATGGTCAAAGCATGAGGCAACGTCCGCAACGCTCGTTACCAGCTCTCCTATCGCCGGGTTTGCAAAAAGCAAAGCCAACAAAGGGAGGACAGAGCGAGCCACGCCCAACATGTCCGGCTCATGCACAGCAATGAAAAACCGCCAATCTTCATCAGACACGCATGCCAATCTCGTTGACAGGGTCCATACCATCCCACTGGTTGACGCGCGACGCGAATTGCGGGCACCGCAGGCACATCAATAAGCGCGCATCCGTAGCGCTGGGCAAGCCGCGAGCGCAGATGGCACGGAATCGGTAAGTCGCAGCACGCACGCTGGACGCATCGACGAAGAACGACGCAGGATTGTTGAACCCGTTATCGAGGGCGGGCGGTGAAGACGAAGGTTGCGGGCTGGAGAGGAGCGGGAGGAGGAGGGCGAAAGAGTACCGAGACAATTTACCAAACCGGACTTGATACATTCGTGCGACCGTGATCGCAAACAACCACACGTGGCGGAGAAACTCGACGACCGAGTGTGTAGGCGAAAACGAACGGAATGATCTGTCCGAACACCAAACGAGGGTGCATACAGCGCAACGCAAACAACAGAACCAAGTGTATGACGAAGTTTGTTGGGGTGGCAGCGGTAAAGACATAGATGTCATAGAACACCACTTCCCCATCTGACTGAGAAGCCGAAGCCTCTTTATCTGGTGGAGCTCACTTCCGTATCACAGAGAGCAAAGCATCAAATCTGCGAAAAGGGAGAGGAGACCTCAGGGACCTAGGTACGTAACCTGAGCTTTGAGAATTCAGACAACCGAAGTCAATGATGAGGTCCCGCACCTGTTGCCAACTCAGACCTCACCCGAAAGGTGGGACGGTCGGCAAGAGGATGACAATCACATCTGTCAGCGGGCCCCAGTGGCAATCGAATTCATGTATGTCTTCTCATTTGGATGGACGGGCGTTGTCAGTGCGACTTGACCGTGGCTGCTGACACGTGCATGGCTAGGCCTCGTGAAGTTCAGCACCTGGCGTGCACCAACGTTACCGACTTTCTCGTTAGGCGAAGGGGGCGCGTCATCCCCGAGGGTGGCAGACGGGAAAGGGCGCGGCGTCAAAGTGTAGGGCGGAGCGGAACCGTAGTCGTGGCCACGGAGATTGTCGGTGGCGGGGTCACTGGCGAAAGTCTGGCCGCCTTCCGCTCGCGTCTTTCCAGTCGCAAAGCATAGGATGCCCGAGCGAGCGAAGCCTATCATGGCGATGATCAACCACAGCAAGATGACGCACGTGGAGATGATGGCTTCTTCGCGAATGCCGCTCTCTATCTTTTGAGTCATGCGGACGACGGCGTCTGTGATCTCGTCTCCGGCCACAGTGCCTGGGCTTGCGAGAAACGACCCGGCTTTGGAATCGTCGCCGATTGAGGCCAGCGCGCCAAGTGAAAAGGTGTCATTCGGCATCAGAGGAAAGTCGACACGAGCGTTTTCACTGACCCAGGTGAGACCCTTTTGAATACCTTGCACTTTGAGGAGGATTAGACAGTTCAGCACCTCCTTGATCGGGTCGTAGAGGACGGTGTCGCCGAATGTGACGTTGAGAGCGTCCATCATGCCATCCACAAAGGTGTTCAAAGTTTCGTTCAGAGCGGTGCTCGACTGGGTGGCCCAACCGAAGATCTCCTCGTTCAGCTCTTCACTCGTGGCTCTGATGACGCCGTTTGTCTGAACAGCCCATTGGGCGGAAGCGTTGTTGAGAGCGAACACGACCTTGTCGGCAAAGGCGCCGACCTGGTTCGCGAGTGCTGGGACCTCTTTCTTGATGGAGGAGAGCAGGATGAACTGGCAAAGACAGGCCAGGAGACCGGCGGCTCCAAGGGAGAGCACAAACAGAGCCGAGGTCGACGAGGCGTAGGCGACGGCCCACCGGATCAGGGTTTGGTGACGAGTGGAGCTGAACCTGTTGGCAAGCTTGATGCCGACGCTGGACGAGAAAGGCCGAGAAGAAATGTACACGACGTCGAGCGGGTCGAAGGCGTGACGGCTGACGAGCTGGGCTCGTTGTTGCATGACGCGCCACCGGCGAATCTCGCGGTACGCCATCGGCACGCACACCAGGACGGCGAGGGTGACGACGACGCCGATGAAGGCACGACGAGCTATGCCAGCGATGTCCTCCAAGCGATCAAAGAATCCGTTGATCCCCTCATTGTCGGAACAGAAGCTCAGCTGCTCCTTCTGGGGCACAGGAAAGGCGGATCGATCGAATTCGTACGCGACGAGCGTCTCCCTGATCTTCTCCTTGATCTCTTCGAACGGCAGGCGGATGATGGACTTGGTGGCTTCGTTGACCTCGGCAAAAGTCGGGATCGACCGGTTGAGCTTGTCGAGGCCGTCCTGGACGCTTGCGGGCAGCTGCAGGTTGCTGAGTCGGTCAATGTCCCGATCGATGTCGAGCGTCGGAAGGCCGCCGTCGCTGCCAAAAAGCTGCGGAATGCTGTTGAGGCCCTCGACGAGCCCATTGACTTGGTCCTGGAAACCGTTGATGCCTTGCTGGATGTCGTCCCCAATCTCGCCCAGATTCTTGTTGAGAAAGTCGGTGATGTCGCTGGCGACGTCCACCGCGACGTTCAGACTGCCGCTGACGGCGAGCGTGATGAGACAGACGTATGTGGAGGTGAGCAGGTTGATGACGAAGACGACGATCTCCTCGACGCCCGTGACGGTGAGCTCGAGCAGGGACAAGAGGCCATTGACGGCCTTCTCGACGCCGGTGGCGGTCAGTTGGTTGGTGCCTTGTGACATGTAGTGAGGCATCGACGCCATGGCGCTGCCGATGCTCTCGACACTGTTGCAGGCCGAGAGGGCCTGCCGCCTTGCCGAGTCGAGGCTGTCGTCGAGGTTGGCGACGGCGATGAGGGTGCGAATCAAGACGAGAAGGAGGAGTGTCGTCCATCGGTTGATCCATATCTGAGAGAGTCTGGCTCGAAGGCCGAGGTAAGGTGTGAGGTAGGGTGCTTGGTTCGTTGCGGGTCGCGGTGCGTCCTGCGCGGTGTAGTAGTCTCGCATCTCGTGGTCGCCAGCGGAGAGAGACGGAGGAAGGGCCGGAAAGGTGTGCTGTTGGTCCTGCGCGGAGGACATGGCGACGGTGAGGGAGAGGAAACGGCGACGGTCTGTTCCTGACAGCGGGCGCGTATGATAAGTAAGAGATGCTCTACCAGCCAGCGGCGAGAGTGAAACAGGCAGTCGCAGTCGATGATTCACGCCAAAAGAGGGAAATTACGTGGGTGTAAGAAGAGAATAAGGAACGCAAGTTGGGTTCTGATGAAGGTCGACAGGAAGGATCGTGGAGAATGGCGAAAGCCCAGGCAGTCCTGAAGGTCTATAGCCAGGCTGGAGGCGTGAATGGTGAGGTGAATGAGACAACAATAGGAAAGTGAATTGCTATGGGAGACAAAGGAAAGACCTCGTAAGTCGTAAAGACAGCACAGGAATGGAAGGGCAATGGTAATGGCGTGCAGCAAACAAAGAGGATGTGAGCGGCACTATTGTTCTTATTGATACTGGGAGAGAAGGGCCAGAGAGGCTCAAGTTGGCAACGTACCATGAAGAGCGACCGCCGCGGTTTCATCATCGCCATCCAGTCGGAGCTCATGTCGTCCATATCGCCAGCATTGGTTGCGTCAAGGCGACCGCGACGACGCCCATGTCTCGTCTGTGTGGACGCGAGAAGTTGTGCGGAGCGCCGTCCGGGGTCGAGAGTGACCAAGCTTGTAAAACGGATTAGGCGCCGGCGGGTCGTGGCGCGCCACAACATGTTTCGTTTGGGGGAAGCTGCTTGGCGGTCATTTGCCTCCATGATTGCACGACGAAACAGTCGAGGGTGAAACACATGCAGAAATAGCAACGGAGCTCCCAGCGATCGAGTAAAACGAATGGATGGAGAACAAGAAGGGCGGCGACAGACGCGTGCGCGCGCGCGATGCCACGTTGTGGTTTGGGCGCCACGGCTCTCCCGCTGTCGTCTCCCTCCCTTGCTCCCCCGCCCCTCCGCCCTCTCCCTCTTATCGCTTGCTCTCTCTCTCTTCTCCCCTCCTTCCTCTATCTGCTTCTGGGAGAGAATGAAGAATGGCGGAGGCGCTGGAGCTGCAGCAGAGATGGAGAGGCCGGGAGAGAGGCAGAGAACGAGACGGGAGGCCGGGGGTTGGAGAGCAAAGGAGGGGCAAACAGCGGGAAGAGAGGAAGTTGTCGGTCGCACGGGGAGCAGAGAGGCGGAAGGGGAGGGCGGTGATATTAGTATGTATGCACCGAGTACGGAGAACGGGAGTAGCGGAGTGGAGAGATCGTCTATGTTTTATTTTACTGGACTGCAGAGAACTCCGGAGTCCGGACAGCATCTCACCTGGGCATCATCGAGCTGGGAAATGGTGGGCGCCGATCCTTCCAGCCTTGGCACTTTTACCTGTGGCTCGCTTACTGGTGCCTACCTATCACAGTAGGCACCTAGGTACGGAGTACTGCGCAAGTACGGAGTACGGCGTGTCTTTCTGCTGCCAGGTACGTCATCCGTGCGCTTCCAACGGTGCTCCGTAGATGTGAACATTGATATTCGATGTTAGCCTCATGCGGATTCAATGATTCTGCACGTCTTTTCTCGTCTGTCGGAGTCTCCCACTCGTTGTTATACACCTGGGAGTGATAGTAAGATATACCGTTACATATGTAGGTCAACTGGTAGTC
>QQTW01001191.1_pt1 | contig 17834 bp, 18 predicted proteins | sample 1904831 | NCBI WGS metagenome assembly QQTW01 (sample SAMN09435610, study PRJNA476489) | Subsurface metagenome, whole genome shotgun sequencing project. | reverse complement strand
AGAAGAAGCTCACCTTCAGGAGATTTTTTTTAATGAAGGATAAAACAGGCATCGAGGAATACAAACAACAAGTAATTGCTGATTTCAATGCCAGAACTAACTACGACAACGATTTCCGCTATCGTTTTGCTAATCCTCTAATTGAGTTAGCGCAACTGCAACCAGGACAAAACGTCTTGGATGTGGCCACTGGTACGGGTATAATCGCGATCGCATCTGCTAAAATCCTCGGTTCTGAAGGTAAAGTCGTCGGAGTAGATATTTCTTCTGGGATGCTGAACCAAGCGCGGCGAAAAATAGCAGCAGCAGGTTTACAAAACATCGAACTAATCGAAGCAGATGCAGAATATCTCAATTTCGATGATGAAAGTTTCGATGCCATTTTATGTTCAAGTGCGATCGTTTACCTCACAGATATTCCCGCTTCCCTAAGACAGTGGTATCGCTTCCTTAAATCAGGTGGAATTGTAGCCTTTTCTTGTAATGCCCAAACAGCGCTTACCGCTTCCATCTTATTTAGATCGAAAGCAGAGAATTATGGTATTCTAATTCCCAATCCCAATGAAATTCTTGGGACTCCAGAAAAATGTCAAAACCTGCTACAGCAAGCAGGCTTTAAAGACATTAAAGTAGTGACTGAACAGTTTGGCTTTTATTTGAGCAATGCAGAAGAAGCAGAAAAATTTTGGCAGGGAAATGCTAATAGTGCTTATGGTTTTAAAGTCTTCCAACTCTCGCCGGAAAAATTAGCACAACTCAAGGCTGAATACATTGCTGAAATTGAAGTAGCAACACAAGGGTTTTGGAATGATATTACAACCTTCTTTGTATTAGCTCGAAAACAAACAGACTAAGAGGGCGTAGGAATGGGATCGAGTTCGGGGACTAAATCCGGTTCGGGATCTGGTTCGGGATCTGGTTCTGGCGCAGGATCTGGTGAAGGAATTGGTTCGGGATCTGGTTCTGATGCGGGAATTGGATCGAGTTGGGGGTTAGTTGAAATCGCTTTGAGATAAGAGATCATAATTTTGAAGAGGAGTTGAGGAAAAATCATAAATTACCTCAACTGTCAACTACTTTGACCGGAAAGTGGCGCTTCAATCTTTTCGTGTTCGCCCAAATTATCAATGGGCTTACCCGTAGCAATTGACTTCAAAAAGCCTACCAGACGCACAACTTTGCTGGATGGGGAATCCCAATACTCGGCTTTATCAACGCTAACCTTTAGCAGTGCGAGATTGGGATCGTCTAAACCTTGGGTAAACCACGCTTTGAACAGGGGATTCCAGAGTTCTTCAATTTTGGAGCGATCGCGCACCAATTGTGCAGTACCCGACACTGAAACATACTTTTGTTGATCTGGTTCGGCGTAGCTGACGTTGACTTGTTGATGGTGTTCTACTTCGTGAACTTTGGGTGCATCAGCGCTAGTAAAGAACCACAAATCGCCATCAAATTCGCTTTGTAGCGTTGCCATCGGACGACTGCGTAATGTGCCATCATCCTCAGTCGTTGTCAGCATGGCATACTTGATATCTTTAATCAATTCACGCAGCTTCTTGGTGTTGTCGTTATTTTGATGTTCTGCCATGACGCTGTTGTTTCTCCCTTCTGTGCCTTAAGCGCTAACGCTTATCTTTCATGTAATAACATTCTCTTTCTGGCGGTTAGTCTATCTACAGTATGGTTTAACCATCTGTGTCACGTTTCTTAAATCGCTTCAACACAATTGGTGACAGAGATATTACTGCTAGTACCCCCAAAGCACTTACTAATTGCCAAGGTGCGCCACCAGTTGCAGCCTCTAATCCACCGTATCCTAACCAAGTATAGGCAAAAGTTCCGGGAATAATTCCAATTAAAGTTGCCAAAACATAAGCTGTTAAGGAAATGGGTGTAAGTCCAAGTAAATAGTTAACAGCAATAAATGGGAACACTGGAGAAAGGCGAATTGAGAGGACAAACCAAAAGCCGTCTTGTTCAATTCCTTGACGGAGTTGGCGCAACCAATCGCTTTTATCAGACTGCGAACGCGCCTCTTCTCCAGCTACGAATCGGGCAATTAAAAATGCCCCCGTCGCCCCCAATGTAGCACCAATTATTGTCCAGAGCGTGCCGAAAACAATTCCAAATAAAGCCCCAGATGATAGCGTTAAAATTGTGCCTGGAACGGCAAAAATAGTGGCGATTGCATAAATAACAATAAATCCTAAAGGAGCAAATATTCCCGCTTGTTTCTGCAATAAGCGCAGGCAATCTATTTTTATACAATCTGCAACTGGTGTAAATTTGAATACGATTAAAGCAGATAGGATTAACATTATTACTACTAGCAACCGTATCCATCTCTTCTTGATTAAACTAATTTTTTCTAATATTATTGTCATAATTACTAGCTACAATATCAGCATTTTATAGCTTGCAGCTTCTCGTTTTAAAATTGCGATTGCATAACTTTCGTGTTTTTGCCACCAAATAATCAATTTGCAATAATATTACAACTCTTTTAATAAGCTGTTTTAGTTAAATTTGGCTAGCTCAAGTATTTAATAGCTACTCTTCCTTTGTTTTTTTATTTTTGAATTTATTATTACGCTACTAGTATAGATACAGCAAGCACTGTAATTTTTATAATAGTTCCGCCACAGTAAATTTACTAATTTTTTAGTAAGGTTAGTGCTGTTTTTCAGTAGAATTTACCTTGAAAATAAAGCAAAAATACATTTACTTTTTTGAATAGGCTTGGTGTGGCGATCGCTTTAAAAAGAGCAAGCGATCGCTCAGTCTTATGCTGCACAACAAAACGCAAAAATGATTAGGTGTGAGGAAATAAAATAATGTCAACTAAGCAAAATTCATTAAAATTTAGTCTGCTCGGTATGGGTATCGTAGCTACTTCATTGATTAGTGTAGCTATTCCCCAGCAACTACTTGCCGCTCCTTTGAAAGATGGCAGCATTTCTTTGAACGCTAAAACGCATAACAGCAACATTTCTTATAAATCTGCTGATTTACACTCAAAGAATACAGCGCAACTCCTTGCCACAGTACCAGTCGATCCGGAAGTTTTTTGTCAAAAATACCCTTATAATTCTCGCTGCACTGGAAACGGATACAAACCATCCTCCCAGCAGCCAAAGCAAAAGCCGCAGCAGTCAAAAGAAACAGCAGAGGTAAAACAGACAACTGGCTATTCTATTGGTGCTAAAGTCAGTACGCTAGGCTTTGGAATCGAAGGAACCAAACAATTTACTCCTAATTTTAATGGCAGACTTGGTTTGAATTACTTTAGTTTGGGATTGAATGAAGAAGAAAGTGATATTAAATATGATGCTAATCTAAACTTATTCAGCATAGCAGCGTTAGGTGACTGGTATCCTTGGGAGTCAAATGGATTCCACCTAACTACAGGGCTTGTATATAACGATAACAACGCTGACGCGACAGGTGAGGCGACTGGTTCGCAAACCTTTAATATCGGTGACAGGACTTTTACAGTTACACAAGTCCAAAAGCTCAAGGCCAAAGTTAAATATTCTAGTTCAATCGCTCCTTATGTTGGCATTGGTTATGGCAACCCAGTTAAGAAAGGTAGTCAATTTGCCTTTTCTATCGATCTAGGTGTCATGTTTACTGGATCGCCAGACGTTGAGTTGAGTTCACCTAACGAGGGAAATATCCCACAGCTAGCAGACGCAATCAGAAGGGAAGAAGATCAACTAAAGGATGAATTGGATAACTTTAGCGTGTATCCGGTTCTTTCTCTTGGAGTTTCCTATCAGTTTTGATCTTCTTTGAACTTTGGTGTTAAACCAGAGAACCACCACAGCTGGAACCACTTCCAGCTGTGCAACCATAGCAATACGGTGCTGTTTGGATCTGATCGATTAAATCTATTCCAGATGCCAACAGTTTTGCAATGGTAAGCTTTTCACCATCACGAGTTAAGGCAGGCAAATTCATCATCTGGTTAAAATCACAATCATAAATATTCCCTAAATAGTCCACTGAAATTTCATCACGGCACATTAAGTGTTCGACCGTAGTGGAATTAAAGTTTGACTCTAAAAACTGCACGTAAGGAGCGTACAGTTTTTTTCTATTTAAATGTAGTAGTGTCCGTCCTACTGGTAAGTTAGTGATAGTAAATAAGTTATTAAATTCAATTCCAAACTTTTCTTTTAAAAACAGCTTGTAATCTTGTTCTAACTTATTTTGATCTGGACTCAAAGAAAAGCCATCGCTATTTGGTAATTGGGGATTATATACCAAGTCGAGAATTAGATTTGCGTCTTTGCCATATCCAAGGTTATTCAACCATTGCAGCGCTTTAATTGAAGCATCGAATACCCCTAATCCTCGCAATTTATCTACATTATCTGCTAAATAGCAGGGTAAAGAAGCAACAATTCTGGCTTGATGTTGAGCGCAATATTCTGGAATATCGCCAAAACCTGTTTCAAAATAAATCGTTAAATTCGATCTAACAATGACCTGCTTTTTCTTAGAACGTGCTGCTTCAACTAGTTGTTTAAATCCATAATTCATCTCTGGCGCACCACCAGTAAGATCGACAATCTGAATCTCTGGAAACTGATGAATTAACTGAACAAGTTGTTCGCAAATTTCAGCAGAAAGTTCTTCAGTTCGTTTTGGACTTGCTTCTACGTGACAATGAGTACAGGCTAAATTGCAGCGTTTACCCAAATTGATTTGTAAAACCTTAATTTTGTTTTTAGTTAAAGGAGATTTCAGTTTTTGACTAAAGGGTGTTATTGTTACTTGCATCATGCTTGTGCGCGTCCAAAAAATAACTCCTCGTTTCCTCGTTACTAAGCTCAGCCTAGTAACGAGATAACGAGACTACTAATATTAGTGAGACTTGTAGTTATTTAAACTCGTCCCCACGTCGGAGATCTGAAATTAACAGCAACCGCCACCTGTATAGTGCCAGGTTGAATCGGTGAGCATCACTTGTTCAGGTACGAGTGAGGCAAATTTAGCTGCTGTCTTATCGCATACTGCTGCTGGAACACCCTTTTGTAAAATATGTCCAGCCGAGTCATCAAACACAGGTTCTAAGCCAGTATAAATCGCTGTCTTGCCAGTAAAGACGCAAGCGCCATCATCTGGAATGGAAACTTTGAAAGAAACGGAATCAAGACTTTCTAACAGCAGATTTGCTTCCAGATTGTAAGTATGGCAATCTAAGAGACGATAGGGGCGACGGGCGCGGATTTCCACTTGCCCAAAGCCAGCATCAACAATACGTTGAATATATTCTTCATAGGTGAGTGCGCCAGATAGACACATGGCTCTGAGTCGCTCATCTTGTTGCAAATGTGTAGGGATGGGACGAGTAGCAATAGGATCGCTCATCTGCAAGCGTCCACCTGGTTTCAGAACCCGAAATGCTTCTTGTAAAGCACGGGTTAAATCTTCCGGTTGAAAGATGTTGAATAAACAATTTTGTGCAATTACATCGACGGAAGCATCAGGAACAGGTAGGGCGAATGCGTCACCTGAGCGAATTTCAACAAAGCTGGTGTCAAACCAAGGATTGTCTTTGGCGGCTTGGCCCAGGTTACGTGCAGCCGCCTCACGCATAGCTGCAACTGGATCGACGGCAATTACACCACCCGGACGGCGGGAAAAATAGGCAAATTGCAATGCTTCCAAGCCACCGCCAACACCGACATATAGTACAGTAGGTTGATTAACAAGTTCTGCTGAGTGGACAGTAGTACCGCAGCCGTAGTTCATTTCCTGCATTGCTTGCGGGATTTTTAGTCCTGGTAGTTGCAGGGGACTACTTTGAACGCAGCACAAACCAACCTGCGGTGTTTCTGCGACTTCTGTGTAAAATTGCGCCGTTGTTTCTAAATAGGTCATACGATTTTGGATTTTGGATTTTGGATTTTGGATTGGTAGTGGGTAGTTGGTAATTGGTTTTTTAATTACGAATTATTCATGCTTTCTTCGGGTTCGGTAGCCATTTTCTGCCCCAGTTTTGGTTCAGTTCCTGCGATTAAACGTTGAATATTGCTGCGGTGTCGCCAAATTACATACAACCCGCCAGCTAAACCGAACAATATATAGGGTATTGGTTGATTTAGTAAAAACATCAGCAGAGAAACTGCGATCGCACCTGCAATTGAACTTAAAGATACAATCCGCGACAGTGCCAATACGCAGCCAAAAACACCTACTGTTGCTAAAGCTACCTGCCAACTCATTGCCAACAGTACGCCCAAACTCGTAGCCACAGATTTACCACCACTAAACCCCAACCAAATTGATTTACTGTGTCCAACTACGGCTGCTAACCCGGCTAGAGTTACCATCCAGGGAAGCCAAAGACTAGCATTGACTGATGGGGGAATAATATTTTGGCTAAAGCTAAAGATGAATAACCCATAAACTAAGGCGATCGCTCCTACCCCTTTCAATGTATCAATAACTAAGACCAATAGCCCAGGGCCTTTCCCTAGAGTTCTCAACACATTGGTTGCTCCTGTTGAACCAGAACCATGTTCCCGAATATCAATCCCTTTCAATATTCTTGCTGCTATATAACCAGTGGGAATAGAACCACAAAGGTATGCCCCCAGTAAAATTGCCGCAGATATAGTTAACCAAATAGCCATAATTCAGAAATGTAGAGACGTAGCAATGCTACGTCTATATAGGAGTTATAAAGACGTAGCATTGCTACGTCTGTACAGGAGATCAAAAATCAAAATCATCTCTTCTGATTGTTTGCGGATCGGGAGCAAAGGCTAGTAATAGCGGGAACTGCAACAAAGAAAGACTAATTTTATCTTCTGAGTCGTCCACAATAATCAGTGGCATTTGATTAGCTTTAATTAGTCGTTCGGCTTTGATCGCCACTGCTTCAGGCGATTCAAATAAGACTATACCCCGATCTGGCCCGAAATCACCGCGAGAAACTCCCAGACAGTCTTGCAAACCTCGCCGCCAATCTCCTAGGCGTTCGGGTGTATTGGCTAAAACCAAAACGCGGAGTCCTGTGTCATACAAACTGTATAACACCGAGATAATCGCGGAGCTAATCAGAATATTTTGCAAGCGGCTACCCATTGTGCGCAAAGCACCCCGTCCCCCCTGTTTTAAAAACCAGTCAGCAACTTTCTCTGCTTGGGCTGGTTCAAATGTACGCCGCAGTTGCCAGGGGGGTCCGTAATAATCAGGTTTGTTTCTATATTGATCTAGCAGACGGCGAATTTGCTTTGTAGTTGATTGAAATCGTTGTTCTGTAAATTGCGGTGTTGAAGTTGGAGCTGACTCTACAATATTTGGCTGTTTCACCACTGCTTTTGGTGGTGCTGCTGCTTTCGCTGGCGCTAATTCCAACTGCTCTGCCGCTGCTGCCAAATCTTGTAAGCTTCCAGTGAGATAGTCTTTAAAACCCTGTACCCGAATTGCCAAATCTTGGGAAGTCCCAGCAAAAGTTGTCCGCATTTCTGCGCGAATGCGTTCTTGTCGCCTTTCTAACTGTTCTACAGCTATTTGTAGCGTCTGTTTGCGTTGTTCTAGCTGAGTTAGAGCCTCTTGCACCACCCGCCCCATTGCGGTTTGAGTTTGAGCTACTTGTTCAGACAACAGAGTATAGGAAGCTTGCAGGCTGGCTATTTCTGTTTTGAGGATTTGTTCTTGGCGTTGTAAGTCAGCTACTCGCTGTGCTGCTGTCAATTCTGCCGGATCTGTTTCCTCTTGTTGTGGTATTTCTTCTGCTGTGAGAATTTGTTTTTCCAAGTCTGTGAAAAAATCAACTGCTTCATCTTCTTGCGACCCCAGAACTCTATCTAGTTCCTCTAACTCAAAATCTGAGCCAGCAGGGTTAGTGGTAGTCAAATTTTCTGAGTTTTCTGCGTCTATTGATGTCGCTGCTGACTCGGCAGTTATATTTTCTGTTTCTGAGTCAAAATCTGTATCTTCTGCCGATAACTCTACTTTAAAACTTTGCTTTGCTGCCGCGTCCAACCCTTGGGCATTTGAGTTCGGAGTTTGAGATTCGTCTGCATTCATAAAAACTATTTTTATTCCTCAAGCCAATCATAAAAAATTATCAATTTTTCCTCCAGCACCTACCCCTAACCCCTTCCTTGTAGGGAGGAGTTAGGGGTAGGTGGTACGGGTGAGTTTTAGTTACTAGCCCCTACTCTTGGGCAACGTTGCTCAAGACAAGTTTGCAGCATTTTCGGATCGAACAGAATCGGCAGAAAATGGATACTCTTAATTTCTTTGAAGTAGAACAGAATCGGAAAGCTAGTCCAGAAAATCTGCCAATTTTGCCATTCCTGATAAGGAAAACGACGGATGAGGGTTTCTCCTCGCCAGATATCTAATGCAGTTGCGGTAAATTGCAACCGCAGGGTTACAGCTTGGAACATCAGGAACAAGCCAAATAGGGCGATCGCTCCTCCTACCCAAACTGAGAAAAATAGAACTGGAATCGCTGCAATTACTAGTACTATGGGCAGCGTGTAACTCGGCGCAAGTTCAACTGTTGATGCTAGGGTTTGTGGGCTGGAAGTAGTCACAGTCTTTAATCCTGCCGTAATAATAGACTTTCGCTTTCTCCTATTTTAAAAGGTCGAGCCGCTTAGAAAGCCCCAAGTACTGCGCTACCAAGTCCTTGAAACATCACCCAGGATAAGAAAAAGTTAATAATAAAGATACTCAGCAATGATGTGACTACAGCAGTTGTAGTAGATTGTCCTACTCCCTTAGCTCCACCAGATGTTGTTAAACCCCAGCTGCAACCAATCACAGCGATTATTGCCCCAAAGCAAGCTGCTTTAACTAAGGCGCTGCCAATATCCCAGATGTCAAGGAAATTGCGCGCTGAGTCTAAAAATACAGTTTGAGAGAGTTTATAAAGATTGGTTGCCACTAGCAATCCGCCAAACATACCTGTAATTAAAGACATCAGTGTTAAAACTGGCAACATTAAGCAGCAAGCAATCAAGCGAGGAATGACTAAAAAGTCAATTGGATCTGTTTTGAGCATATACAAAGCATCAATCTGCTCTGTCACTCGCATTGTCCCAATTTCGGCTGCAAACGCCGATCCTACTCGTCCCGCCAGGATAACTGCTGTCAGCACTGGTGCGAGTTCTCTTGTTAAAGCAACCGCCAGCACTCCACCCACTGTGCTAGCAGCACCAAACCGAATAAATTCCCGTGCTACTTGAATGGTAAAAACCGCACCAACAAAAATTGCTGTCACTAGGGCAATGAGCAGCGAGTCTGGCCCGACTACTGCCATCTGTTCGATGGTGTTGCGTCGGTGAATCTTGCCCCTAAGCAGGTGAATCAATACTTGTCCGCCCAGCAAAATAGCTGCTAGCAGCCGCTGACTCCATACTCCCAAACTTGAACTTGGCTTTGCTTCACTCAAGGCGGTAATGCTATATAAGTTACTTGGGTTAAGAATAACTAATTACAGTGCCAGTCTTCGCGATCATTTTGGCAAATATTAGCTACATACCGCACTTTAATATTTTTGTCAAAGTTTAAATACTTTTAAGCTAATCTCAGCTTTTATGAGGAATCTTTGGCGCAAACAACAGATTTGAACGCAAGTGCCAATGCGCCCAAGCGCTTCTTCTTTAAGTTCTTAATGTATCGAAGGGACTGTTAATATCACTTTGAAGTAAGAGACAAATCTTTTAATATTAACTTAAGAATTTTGAAATTTCGCTCCTACAGCAGCGATCGCTCTTATCGTAGAAAGTGACAAATACCGGAATTGGATTGTCACCGTAATCGATTCAAGAGTGCGCTGCATGAGCATCTTGCCTAACTTCCTCCGTTCCCTGCTGCTGACAATGATTTTCAGCTTTATTACTCCCACATTAATCATCGGTGGGGGATTAACGATCGTCTTTTTGCTGGGTTACGTTCCTGGCTTACAAGAAGAAGGTGGGGCGATCGCGATCGCAATGACACAGTTTTTAGCCACCTTTGGCAGTGGTAGTGTTTTTCACGGCTTAGTAGTAATTGGTTTCACCTGTAGCGTGGTGGGGGCCTTGTTTGATACCTATGCTTTCTATCGCTATCAAAACCTACGCGGCGACTAAGAAAGCTGGGGGAGTTGGGGTAGCAGAGGAGGCTGGGTGAGAAAAAATTCCTGCCCTAAGTTTACGGGAAGAGGAACTCGATCTGGGTAAAGAACCGAACCAAGATACTTTTGCGCTTTTGATACCTTGTTATCAGGTTGATATAAATCAATCAACTGAGCAATTGAAAGGCTTGAAGATAAATCCTACATAAGCTTGAAGTTCAACTCAGATTGGAGGTAACAATTATGGCGTTAGTACGTTGGGAACCGTTGCGGGAATTTGTTGGTTTGCAAAGAGATATGAACCGCCTATTCGATAGTCTGGCGCAAACTGGTGATAGTGGTTTGGCTAGCGATATTGCATTTATACCAGCAGCAGAAATACAGGAAACGCCAGAAGCAATTCACCTGAAACTAGAAGTTCCAGGGATGGAAGCTAACGATTTGGATGTGCAAGTTACAGCAGAAGCTGTTTCAATTAATGGCGAGCGCAAATCTGAAACCAAAACTGAAGAAAAAGGCGTGACACGCTCTGAATTTCGTTATGGTTCTTTCAGAAGAGTTATCCCATTACCTGCAAGAATCAAGAACGACCAAGTTCAAGCAGAATACAAAAATGGTGTTCTCAGCCTGAATCTGCCAAAAGCCGAAGCAGAAAAGAATAAAGTTGTTAAAGTTAACCTTGGTTAAAGCACTTGGTTAATTAATACTAGGGTGGGCATTTTGCCTGCCCTATTTTTTTAACTAATAGCCACAGCAGCTGGTTCCAATGTGGCAATTAACTTCACACCAAATTCAGCTTCAAACGGTGCTTTCTTATAATCCAAACTCCAAAGTTCTAAGGCGCAATCATCATTCGGTTGAGATGGTGTCAGGTGCAAGTGGAATTCTTGAACTTCCGGGTGATATTCACACCGCACTCGCTTAACAGCACCAATTTGACGGCGATCGAGGGCAACAGCTAATCTGAGTAAAGCACTCTGAGAGTTAACTATCTGCCGCTGCTGCTTGCTAGGCAAGTTGCGCAAGTTCTCATGCTTTTTCTTGGGGGCGCTTTTGCGATGATAACGGGCGATATTGGCAATAATTTCAACCTCTGTTTCGGTATATCCTAGTAATTCCCCGTTGCGAATTAAATAATAAGAGTGTTTGTGATGGGAATTATGACTGACGAACAGACCGCAGTTATGCAGCATTGCAGCAGCCCAAAGCAGTTCTTGTTCTTCTAAACCCCAGTGGTGGAGTATTCCTTGGGTTTGGTTAAACAAGCTCATAGCAAAGCTGGCCACGCGATCGCTATACTCTAAATTTACCTGATATTTCTGCGCCGTTTTGATTACACTCCGTTGCCTTACCGAACTTTGGTAGCGCAGTCGATCTTCAATTAAACCGTGCGTCAGCATCCAATCAACGATTACTCCTTCCCGGAGCGATCTTTCGCACACTACCAGCGACTGGGCACCTAAAAGTGACATTGCCTCTTGTAGGATTGTAGCCCCTGCTAGGATAATCTCCGAGCGGCGATCGTTCATACCAGGAATCGCTGCTCTTTCGGCATTATTCAACTTTCGCAAACGATTGATGAATTCCCGTAAGTCTTTGAGGCTCAATTCGTAGCCGCTTAAAGGTGAAGGAATTGTGCCTAATTTCTCTCTTGCCAGGATCGCCGCCAAAGTTTCAATCGTGCCAGAGGTTCCGACTAAACGTACAGATTCGTTTGACTGTACGTGTGAGAGCAACTCCAGGGTGGGACGCTCCAACATCCCCCGCACATAAGCTTGCAAGCGATGAAACTCGCTGTTGCCAATCGGATCGGTAAAGATATGCTCGGCAGTTAGTCGAACTGCGCCAATTTTGGTACTGCTGAGGAAACGCGCCTCGTTACTATCTCCCAGAATTAATTCGGTCGAACCGCCGCCAATATCAATAATAATATGGGGCTGGTTGTTGAATTCCATCCCCGAAAGCACACCTAGGTAAATACGGCGAGCTTCTTCTTGCCCAGAAATTAGATCGACGCTTAAGCCCAACTCAGCTTCTACCTGTCGCACAAAGTCTCTGCCATTGGGAGCCTCGCGTACAGCACTGGTGGCGACAGCAACGATCGTTTGCGCGTTTTGACTTTTAGCAATTTCTTGGAACCGTTGTAAAGTTGCGATCGCTCTGGCGATTACCTCTGGTTTGAGTTCTCCCGTTACCGGATCGCGATCGCCTAACCTAACAGTATCTTTCTCTCTGGTAATAATGCTAAAAGCAGGTAGCGTCGGTTCAATTTTTACCACCACCATATGGAGGGAATTTGTCCCCAAATCGATGGCAGCGAGAATCTTTTCTTGCTCTATTACTTGAGTGGGAAGCGAGAGCCAGCTGGTAGAAACTGAATTGACCATCTAGATATATACGGGGTTGTCAACAAGCGCCCAGACTTGAAGGAATAACGATATTCTATTAAGGTAAAGGACACGATTGATTAGATCTGCCTATATTTATTTTTTCATAAGCTGTTCCACATTTAACTTACATACAGAAAATAGCTTTTAATAGCTGCCCACAATTGTTTTTTCTTTTTGACTTTTGAACGCCTGACTTTTTTATCATGCTCACCCAGCAAGAATATAATTCCGAACCAATCTGGCTAACTATAGTCCGACTGCTACGATGGGATAAGCCAGAAGGACGCTTGATTTTAATGCTACCTGCCCTGTGGGCTGTGTTTTTGGCTGCACGGGGAGTGCCACCATTACCCCTAGTGGGTGTAATCGTTCTGGGTACTCTGGCTACTAGTGCAGCTGGGTGTGTTGTCAACGATCTGTGGGATCGGGATATCGATCCGCAAGTGCAAAGAACCCGCGATCGCCCGCTTGCTTCTCGCGCTCTTTCTGTCAAAGTTGGTATAGTTGTAGCTTTGGTAGCGCTTGGCTGCGCTTTTGGTTTATCTCTGTATCTAAATCAATTGTCGTTTTGGCTATGTGTGGCAGCTGTGCCAGTGATTATTTTCTATCCTTCTGCCAAGCGGTTTTTTCCAGTACCGCAACTAGTCATGGCTATTGCCTGGGGCTTTGGGGTATTAATTAGCTGGAGTGCAGTAAGCGATCGCCTAGAAACTGCTACCTGGTTACTATGGGGTGCTACTTTACTCTGGGCTTTGGGATTTGACACAATTTATGCTATGAGCGATCGCGAAGACGATCGGCGCATTGGAGTCAATTCTAGCGCTTTGTTCTTTGGTAACTATGCACCTGTTGCCATTGGTATTTTCTTTGCTGGTACAGTGTTATTGCTAGGTTGGCTTGGTTGGCTTATGCAGCTGCACCTGGGCTTTTGGATTACTCTAGCACTTGCTACCTGTGCTTGGATTTGGCAATATATCCGACTGCGCGATCGCTCCTTGCCCAATCCTGCTTATGCTCAGATGTTCCGTCAGAATGTCTGGATTGGTTTTATCCTACTCGTGGGGATGATTTTAGGCAATTTGGTTTGACAGTAGAGACGTTCGATCGAACGTCTCTAGTTTGCGGGGGATAGATATAAATCCAAACTATGAAAAAAATCATTATTGGGGTGATGGGGCCTGGAGAACAGGCTACAGCCACCGATCTACAAAATGCCTATGAATTAGGAAAACTGATTGCCCAGCAAGGCTGGGTTTTGCTAACTGGTGGTAGGAATGTCGGCGTGATGGATGCCGCCAATCAGGGGGCCAAATCTGCAAATGGTTTAACAGTTGGCATTCTTCCAGGTAATAACACCAACGATGTTTCTGAGTCTGTCGATCTTGCGATCGTCACCGATCTAGGCAATGCTCGCAATAATATTAATGTCCTTTCTGCCGATGTTGTTATTGCTTGTGGCATGAGTGCAGGTACGGCAGCAGAAATTGCGTTGGCTTTGAAAGCAAATAAGAAGGTTATTTTATTGCATAATAACCAAGAAAGCAAACTTTTCTTCCAGCGCCTGTCACCTGAGAATATCTATTTTGTTGATAGTTTGGTCGAAGTAATAAAAATTACTAATAAACTTTTAGTATAATTTTTAACCGAAATCTGGTATATATTATACATCATCACTGTCAAAGTCAGGTTAAATTAAGCCACTGCTGCAATACATCAGTATGGCTATTTTTGCTTGTTATACAGGACTTACAAGCACCAATAAATCAACGCAAAACCACGATTTAGTCTGTTGCCAAACATATGTGATGAAAAATACTCTTAATTTCACCCTGATTATGTTAATATTTATTTCATCCCTAGGATAGAAGTACGGACAAGACAAAAACAAATAAACTAAATCGTATTATTTTTTACCTGCTAATTGCTGAAAAGCTACCATGCTATAACTAGATAGTAATAAAATTGTTACATAGCGGGTATTCTAGCTCGAACTAATTTTAGTAGTCTGCTAAACTTTGCTCTGCTACGGACACAATGTTATACTCAGCCTCAAATTACTCAAGAGGAATTATTTATAGGAGCGAACTTGAAAGGGGATTGCTAGATGAAATATAGAAAGTCAACACTCGGTAAGACTGTTTATCTAGAACCTTATCAATCGTCCCTACTAATAAAAGAAATCAACGATAAAGGCGATCGAGCAAATTTTGAACGGCAGCATCAAGAAATCCTTATGTGAGGATATTCGCTCGGAAGAAGGCAACAGCACTGTTAACTCAGATGCTTCAATGCTATTAGTGATTTTTATTGCAGAAGTTTAGCAATTATAAGGATGCTATATTCAAATGTTTGATTACCTAATTGTTGGAGCAGGATTTGCCGGAAGTGTCCTCGCAGAGAGATTAGCAACTCAAGCTGGTAAGAAAATACTGATTATTGATACGCGATCGCACATTGCCGGAAATGCCTACGATCACTACAATGATGACGGCATCCTCGTACACAAGTACGGCCCGCACATCTTTCACACCAACTCGCGCGAAGTCTTCGAGTACCTCTCACAGTTTACCGACTGGCGAACTTACGAACACCACGTACTTGCCAGTGTAGACGGTCAACAGGTTCCCATCCCGATTAATCTCGATACCATTAACACACTTTACGGGCTGAAGTTGACCTCATTTGAGTTGGAAGAGTTCTTCAAGTCGGTAGCGGAACCCAAAGAATACATCCGCACTTCCGAGGATGTGGTAGTAAGTAAAGTTGGTCGAGAACTATACGAAAAGTTCTTCCGAAACTACACCCGCAAGCAATGGGACATAGATCCGTCCGAACTCGATAAGTCTGTCACCGCACGAGTCCCCACTCGCACTAACCGCGACGGGCGCTATTTCACCGATACTTATCAAGCAATGCCCTTACACGGCTATACCCGGATGTTCGAGAAAATACTATCTCACCCGAACATCAAGATTATGCTCAATACTGATTATCGGGAAATCGTCGAAGTCATACCGTACCGCGAGATGATTTACACCGGTCCAGTCGATTTATTCTTCGACTATCGCTACGGCAAGCTACCTTACAGATCGCTGGAGTTTAAGCACGAAACGTTGAATAAACCTCTGCATCAACCAGTAGCAGTGGTAAACTACCCTAACCAACAACTGTATACTCGCGTTACCGAGTTCAAATACCTCACTGGACAAGAACACCCTAAGACTAGCGTCGTCTACGAGTACCCCCGTGCCGAGGGCGATCCTTACTACCCCGTACCGCGTCCTGAGAACGCCGAACTCTACAAAAAATACAAGGATCTGGCAGATGCAACACCAGGCGTACATTTTGTAGGGCGACTGGCTACATACAAGTATTACAACATGGATCAAGTTGTGGCTCAAGCTCTGACAGTTTACAACAAGCTCAGAGAACTTGAGAATGGCAAACTACAAGAGAAAGTCAACTCTGAACTAGTAAAGCTCTAGTTGAAATTAGTTGAGGTTTTTCGCCTCAACTATACAAATTCAAATAAGTTGACTGAACAGAAAATAGGTAGGTAATTATATGCATATAGTAGGTAGAATTAGGCTACCTAAATCAGTAGAAGTTTCTAACTTGTACATAAATTGCGATCGCGGTGCAGCGATACATTACAGTGATTCAGCCGCAATATTTTTTGATCGAGGAGGGATAGTATCTTCAAATACTTATTTTAATTCCTTCTACGAAAACTTCTATGCCAAATATACAAATATTGACTCGCTTTCCTACAGGTTAAGACTAGAAGGTGATTTCCAAATCTCTGTTTATCGAGAATTATATGGGCAAGAGAGCAGAGAGTTGATTGTCAGCGAGAAGTTAGAAAACTGCCAAGCGACAGGTTTTGTCAAAATTGAATTAACAAGTTTAGTCCAAAGTAATAATCAAGGAAGAATCTACTTTGAACTTTTATGTGAGAGCGAAAAAGGGACATTTCACGAAGGGTTAATTGCTACAGAGCAAAAAGAAATTCAACCAGTATCCTTAGCTATTATCTCTTGTACTTATAAAAAAGAAACGTATATCAAAAACACAGTAAATAATATTGTTCGAGATGAATTATTAAAGACAAAAGAATGGAAGGTATTTGTAGTTGATAATGGGAAAACTTTAAGCAAAGAAGATTTTAAAGATCCCAGAGTGCAACTAATTTCTAATCGCAATATGGGAGGAAGCGGTGGCTTCACGCGCGGATTAGTTGAGGCTTTACAGTCAGACAACTATTCCCATTTTTTATTTATGGACGATGATATAGAACTCGACAGCGAATCAATTTACCGACTGTTTGCCTTGTATGAGTATGCTCGGTCGGATTTTGCCATAGCTGGCAGTATGCTGGATTTATATGAAAAGCAAGTTTTGTACGAAGCAGGAACGCGCTACGGGGAAGCTAATAAAAATTCAATTGAGTTGAAACCATTTTCACTTGTTCGCGTTAAGCATAATCTCAAACTAGAAAATCCTACTTCCCTTAACTCTTTATTATTAGATGAAGAAATAAATTTTGGCTCATTTTATTTTTTTGCTTTCTCTAAAGAAGTAGTTAAATCAGTCGGATTACCGCTACCCCTATTTATTAAGGGGGACGACTTGGAATTTGGTTTAAGAATCAAAAAAGCTTTGGATGGTAAACTAGTAGCTTTTCCTTCCATAGCTGTGTGGCACGAACCTTTTCACACTAAATTCCCGATTTGGGACAAATATTATTACGTTCGCAATAGTTTAATTACTCAGGCTATTCATGGAGTACTAGGATATATAAATGCAGTTTCTCATATTACCAAAGCCTTAATTTTATATCTATTACTATTTGAATATAACTATGCCGAAATGCTTGTTAAAGCCTTTGAAGATTATCTCAAGGGCCCAAGTATTCTGAAAGATAGAGATCCTGAGTTATTGCACAAAGAAGTTTTAGCTCTAAGTAAAAGCTTTGAAAGTCAAAGCATTAAGCAAAATTATTGTCCTCCTAAGCAATTTAAATTAGTTAAATCGCAAGCTGGTATTGGGGATAAATTAATCAGTTTGTTAACACTAAACGGTCATTTGTTACCTAATTTTATTACGAATGATGGAGAGGTGTTTTTGTGGCAGACTTTCGATTATGCTGGAGTGCGATCGCGCGCCTTTAGGAAAAAGCGAGTGCTGATTTTCCAGCAAGAAAACAATTGTTTATACCAAAATGATATCGATAAATTAGTTGGAATTAAATTATTGTTCCGCTGGATTAAAGTTGTTGCAACTAGTAGCATTAAATGGTCATCCCTAGTTAGAGATTGGAAAGCTGCTTCAAGTGAGTTAACTTCTACTATGTT
>QQTW01001190.1_pt1 | contig 17860 bp, 22 predicted proteins | sample 1904831 | NCBI WGS metagenome assembly QQTW01 (sample SAMN09435610, study PRJNA476489) | Subsurface metagenome, whole genome shotgun sequencing project. | reverse complement strand
ACTTGTGTCAATGTAATGAGGTTATCTACGCAAGTGGCTAGATAAGGATAATGCTCTTTGGAATAGATATGATGAGCAACAATATTTACTTCTTTATTAAATTTGTCGTGTTTTTTTCCTGTGATTTGACAGCATTTAGTGTCACGCTTCTTAGCAGCATTCATAGCAGAATTAATTTTATTCTGCCATGCATCTTGTTCATCAATAATGAGTTTAAAAGTTTTCTTACCCACAACATCAATTGCTTCACACCAAGCGCGACGGTCTTTAATGGTCAACACTTTTGCTAGATGTTGGGATAGTTTATAAAAGCCTGATAGAGAATAGTAACGCACACCGTCAATATCATCAAAGTCATCGTAGATTTTCATTGGATCATCTGACTTCTGGATCTCATCAAAAGCTTTGTTTAATCGCGCATAACTTGTACAGAAAATATTAACAACATCTTTTTTTAAGAGGAAGTGGCGGTTATTTTTTACTGTCAGCGAACTACAGTTTTCTTGAATTTTGCGATTAATAAAGGCATTGCGAATCTTTTCTTTATGCTTAGTAATGAACTCTATAATGTTCGCCCAAATACTTTTTGGTTTTTTCTCATCCATGTATTTTGCAATCGCATAAGCTCCTTGTTCCGAAAAGAGCCTCTCATTTAAACCCCTGACGAGATAGATAAAATGGTCATTCTCACGTAACTCCCATAGGTCATCAGGATCAGAATCAAAAAAATGTATGACTTTAGCTAATTCCTGATGGGTAATTTCCAGCGCTTTCGCAAGTTCAGCTTCACGAATTGTGAAACTAGACGTTTTTTTTGCCATGATTATGCGTCCGCACTGATACTTTTATACATAACAGTGAGGCAATCGAAGATAGTAGCATCACCAGTTTTATGAACGTCAGGATGATATATCTTGCTTAATCTGTGATAAGCGTTTTTGATATCTTGAGTAGTTGCAGTTTGGGGATCTAGATTAAAAACCTGCCAGGGCTTGAAATAATTCAACACATTAATGCCATTGATACAACCATAACCCTGTTGATTTTCTTCACTTGGGAGAATGCCGATAAACTTACGGTAGAGCTTTTCCCATTCATCCTTCACGCTTAAATTAAGAGTATCCATACCATCCGTTGCCATTTTGAAAGCACCGGACTTCTTAAGTTCTGTAGTGTTTTTAACTGAAAATTGCTGATAGATTGCTATCTTGATTTGAGCCAAAGTCAAAGGCTTAACCTTTGGAGGTTTAATAGTTAGCTCTGCCTTTTCGTAGTTCTCAATGACAAAACAAGCAAATTCTTCAAAAACAGACGTACTCGCTCCATAAATCTCTACAAGCCGCGCAATTTCATTTTGCAGATATGAATTGAGTTGAACAGAGGTTTGCTTTTTATCAGCCTTGGTTATTCCAGTTTTGGTTGACTTAGCTTTAGTGGCAGTTTTGGGCATAGTCTTTTGGGATAAGTGAATTAATTAGAGTTCTTGCTTTGTCCTAAAAAAAATTGTGCTATAAAAATCGAAGCGATAGACACCAGCAAGCTTTCGCAGAAGTTGTGTAACTTAATAGCGATAATATAGTCAAGGGACTATTAGCTAAAGCGTAATCGCACTTTTGTGTTGCCGTAATCCGAGAAAATAACTACCAGGAAAAAAATGATTTATCAGACTGAGGAATTTACTGGGGCTATTTCAATACTATTTAGCTAAACTTTAAGCACTCCTAAATATGTGAAAACTGAAGACATGAGAATTTTGCTTCTCTTGATGCGTTACGGCAACGGGTCAATCAGGAATTGGAACAGTTAACTACAAAATTTTATGCGTACAGTTCTTTATGGTAATAGTGCTGACTTTATTAAGCAGTTTAAAACTACCGATTCGAGTAAAGCAGTGGCAGCTTGGTTGAAGTTTTTACCAGGAAGCACCCACGAAGGTCGGCGAGTAAAAGAGGTTGCCTATTTTCAAATCATTAAAGATGGAATAGTGTGGTTTGTTTATGCATTAGTTGAATTAGAATAACGGCAGATGGTGGTAATTATGTTGAGTTTTAACTAATACTTTTAGAATCAACTTCCAACGCTTCTGTGAGAAAAATGGTTTAGAGCTAAACCATTCATAGGGTTTTCTGTTGACTTACCTAATACGAATGCTTGTACCACGATCACCCAGCACTACAAAATCTAACTGTTCTCCACGTTCCAAAGCTTCCCTGATTGCGTTTGTATCTGGGTCAATTGACATTCTTTGGAAGTGTTTAGGTAGCTCTGCGGGTGATACACCATTTTTTAAAATGACGGGCTATTTTCCTCCATTTTTAGCCACTGATAAACGATAACGTGGTGTCTCAACTGCCTTAAGATTGTGCGTTTCAAAGAACCACAGCAGCCTATCTTTAAGCAGTTTGGCTCGCTTCTCTTCTGTTGCGGCTAACTCCATTAGTCGTTTAGCTTCTGCTTTCCTTACTTCTGCTCTTGCCGACATTTCACCAACGAGCGCGCAATAATTATCCAACTTGCGATCGCGTTCAACCCCCAACTGCTCATAAGGGGATAAAATATCCCCATAATACTGCTAAGATATTAAACCTTATGTATGGCGGCATAGCCAAGTGGTAAGGCAAGGGTCTGCAAAGCCTTTATCCGGCAGTTCAAATCTGCCTGCCGCCTTTTTAAAATTAAGTACAGTGAGTAAATTTTAATTAGTTTTTCGCCGAATTAATGGGATTCAAGCCCCGCACTTCTAGGGCGGCTTTGTTCTTTTATAGATTAGAACTTTTGCAAAAGGTTATCAGAGTAGCTGAAGTTCATAGTTGTACAGACCAGCAATCAAGTTCAAGCGTAAACCAAAACGCTTTCTGCCGATCAATCACTGCCTTTGCGCGCTTGTACTCTGACGACTGCTTGCCTACCTTAAGACTCGATAGGATGCGCTCGCTCCTCACATTGGCAGATAAAGCGCCAAACTATCACTCGCTCTAGCGTGCAAATAACGGCTAGTCATGGTGCCGCCATCAGAAGTTAAGAGCGGAGATCGCATCTCGTTTCGCTCGCTCGTCTACCGCGATATATCTTTCGAGATTCTGCAAGCTGGTATGACCGGAGATAGACTGAATCGTTTTCAGTCCCACGCCAGCTCGATGCATTGCTGTAATTGTCGAGCGCCTGAAGCTGTGGGTGCTAACTCCTAACAGCCCTACTCGCTTGCAGGCATCTTGCAGAATGTGACTGGCTGACTGGGGGTTAATGTGGCCTCGCCCGTGCCGTCCGGTGAATAGGTATTCAGTTTTGGGATAACCGTATGCCAGCAGGAGGTCTGCCAGATTTACTGTCATGGGAATCTGCCGAGTATCGAGTTTCCCTTTGGTGTTGTACCAGCGGATTGTCAACTCTTCATGCAGAACGCCTTTGGCAGAAAATACATCCAGCGAGCGCAAAGTGCAAGCCTCGTTGATTCTGGCGGTAGTCCACAGACAGACACCGAACAACGCCCTATCCCGTTCTGTGGTCAACCCTTCACTGAACAGTAATTCAATCTCGCTATGGGTTAAAATTTTAGCTTGACCAAACCGATTGTTTTTCATAGTCCCCACTCTACATCAACTTATAATACCGAAGTTGATGTAACGCTGGAAAGTATTGAGATTTCGTTGTAGTTTTTTCCTCTCCAAACCCACTTAACCTCTGCTTATCAATCAGTCGCCACCCCTCTCACGACAGAATCAGGGTTTCAGTCAGTATTGATGATTTTTGCTTATGCTATCAGCGATATCACCCTTTACAGCTATAATTAGCTACCCTTGATTTGTATCTGATATCAGAGTGAGCAGTGATGCCAGAGTCACCGATGGTCGGGGCTAGAGTACCCCAAGAATGGCAGCAACAAATCAGCGCGATCGCAACTGCTTCTGGACGGCGAGAGGCTGAAATCGTGCGGGAGGCTCTAGCCGAATATTTGGGCAAGACTGACCCCAGTGCTGTTAAGGGTGCGATCGCTTCTTTAGAAGATAGAGTGACGAGTCTTGAGCGGAAACTAGCGGGACTAGGGCGGTTGGTAGGCTAGTGATTAGAAGCTTGATCTCTAGATATATTTATGGCGAATGTTGTAAATTTTTTTCTAAATAGCCTAAGTACACTTTGGTTGACTTTGATAAGCGATCCACTCAGGTCGATAACTGCATTCGCTGCAATTATTGGCGCCTTCGCTTCAGTTGGTGGACTAATTATTAACTGGAAAAATTTTACTAAGGACGCTACAAAGTTAGATTTGATTGTCAAACGTGCCCAAGATGGTCCTCTTATACTTCAACACCCTTGTGAAGAATATCTAAAATTTGAAATCTACAATCAGGGAACAACTTCTGTTGTTATCAACGAAATAGGTATTACAGTCTCTAGAGGGCTATGGCGAAAAAAACAGTTTGTTAATCTTGTGAGTTTACCCCACGCAGATGTGGATATCAGAAATCAAAATAACGCATTAGGAGTTATTAGATATGAGGGATTACCTGGCACTATACCACCCAAGTCATTAGGTTTATTTCTGCTACACTACTCTGGCATGAAAGCCGCATATCGCAATTACCAAAAGCAGGAAATCTCTTCCGACAATTTACATTTTGTTGGTAGGCAAAGACTTAAAAAAACTTGCGAAGAGTTCCAAAAGCTTGAGGAGCGTCAAGGTAAAAGTGTTCAGCTAATTCCATATGTTGTAACTGGCTCTGGGGAGTGCTTTGTTGGTAGAAAGGGGTGTGCCAAGCTTGGAACTTTAGGGGATGCACTTGTGTAAAAACAAATGTGGCTAATGCCAGAGGCGAGCACTTTTAAAGACGCTCAAACTTGCGGCGAGTTCTGCTTCTTTTGTAATTCCTCGGAGATAACTGCAATCAGCTCATCCTGCTGGTTATTCTCCAGATATGCCAAGTTATGACCGATAGGCTCGGCCATACTTGGTGGGAGTCCCGAAAGCTTCAACAACGCAACAAACGTTTTATGATGTGGCTTGTTATACGGCATTACTTCTATCTTCTTTTCTTACGGATATATATTTTGTGCTAATTGTAACATTTAGGTAGCTGTAGGCATTGCACTGTTATGTTGCACTAATGGTAAATAAAAACTCATTCATCGCGATCGCGCTCATTAGAAGATAGGGTAGCCAACAAAGAGCGGAAGCGTGGCAGTGGCGAATCGCTGTTGGTAGGGTAACTTAATCACATTTATGAACCTGCTTCAAATATTTATCAATTCTCTCAATCACTCGTTCAGACATATCCTCCCTTTCATCCCATCGCTGATTAAACCACGCCTGAAGTTTGTTGCAAGCATCGTAGTCTAGGAAATCAACGTTTAACTCATTCGGACTTGCCAGTCCGTTTAAAGTGAGATTGCTGCTACCTACAATGCTGAGAGGTGGATTATCAGAGCCATTGCTGTGTATTAGATAAAGCTTGGCGTGGACTAATGAATGATTACCGCATTTAATAAAAACCTTCTTAGATTGGATTTGATCCCGAAACTGCAATAGAGCATCCGCAGAGCTATCCTCTACTGCCCAATCAACAACTTCCATAGCGGTTTTTTGCATACCCACAAGTAATCGGCAGCAAGCTGCCTCACCACCTGAAAACTTTTCTATCAGAGAATCTATTTTCCACCAAGCTGCAAGTTGGAAATAACCGACACAGAAATCAGCATGGCTCGCTGTCTCAAGACTTTTTAGCAATACGTTGTAAAGCGAAAGTGAGTTTTCAACATTATCGAAGATGCGTGGCATTAATTCAGCTACTTAATCAAATAGGGGTGTACAAACGGAGTTAACTCATTGGGTAAAACAGAGGGGAATTCTTCATCAAAGCGCCAGAAGGGTGCGAGCGCTACACCTCAGTTCTCAAAGCGCAACCATCGCACTGAATTATCTTTCGGGTTAGCAGTGCGTCGGATCTGCCAGTCTGCTACTAATCCCACTTGTTTCAACTCAAATGGCATCTCCGTACTGGCGATCGCGTCACTTATAAACCGCTGAAACGTTCTCTTGCTTTTTGCAAATCCGCGCGACGCAGCAATATCAAAAGCTTCTCCCACAGTTAGCCAAGACGTGGTGGATGAGGTCTGCACTTTTGGGGGGCTAGGAGCTAGGAACTGAACTGGCGGATGAGGCACGTTGTCTCGTTCCTGCCTGAAAGCTTCGTTCTCGGCTTTCAGGCGCTGCACTCCCCCATGACGACATCTAACTCCTTCTGTATAGCGTTACGTATACGCTCGTCTATACGCTGTTGGAGTTCAGTGACCTGTGACTGGAGGGGTGCAATCGCCATTGATATACACTCTTCTATACGTGATTCATCATTGGCGAACTCAGACGAGGGCAACCCCAAACCTGCCTCTAGCAGACGGATTGCCAACTCTGTTGAGGTGATACCCTCCTCTGAGGCTCGGTCTTTCAGTGCGGCGATCAGAGAATCTGGCAGACGGAAATTAATCTGACTTTTACTCATCGCTATACTTTTTTATACATTTTGCTATACAGTATAGCACTTGATATATTTAACTGTATACAAACCCGCCGCACTACTTTTAAATGTATATAAAAATGATATACAAAGTGCTATACTGTGAAAGGGAGCGATCTGCGCTGCGCTATTGCGCCCAAAAGAAAACCCCCAATCCATCAAGGTCAGGGGTGGTTTCCATCAAAGGTTGTGTCTCTGCCTAGTGATGGTTTACCTTTCCAGCATGACCGGAAAGTGGAGTGTTGGGGAGTTGGTTACAAGATCCGTTCCCATAGAGTCGGGAGACTTTTTCTGGGACTGGCTCGACTTCGACACGCGACACTGCCTTAAATGTGATCAAGCGCTCATATTTGTTCTCGCTCTTGCCAGTGCAGCGACTAAACCATATTGCCTTGCCGAATTTGTTGGAGGGCGATCGCCTGACAAACTGAAGACCACGCCAGCTAACTATCGCTGCACCGTATTGATCACTTCGCTCGACGGTTGCATTGATGGATTCCCAGTTAAAAGAAGCGAAAGTCTCTAGGGGACGCTGGTAAGAAGGTGCATCGGTATTGCTGGGAACCATCTGATCTAAAGCTTCAACGGTGCGCTCAGAGGCGATTGCAATCCGTTCCAAATTTTGATTCTGAGTCGCTATCTGTTTATATATGGCGCGTAGTCCATCGGCTACGGTTTCCTCAAAGCTAGGTGGCTCTCAGGGGGTTCTGGCTCATGGTTAGGTAGTGAATGAAGATTTTACATAGGATGTCCCCAGCCAGGGATAGCGGGGGGGTGAAATGCGAGCGCTGCCCCTGAGGGGAAGAATCGGATTCCCCTCATCTCGATAACTATTTAGCCTTCAAGCTATCTCGAACTTCTGTTAGCCCCTCACAAACATCACAAATTTGTGAAGTGATGTAAGTAAGTAGCTTGAGGTACGGTATAGGCAGATATGTCAGAGTTTGTCTCTGGTCATACTTGAGTGCTTTACGCCCAATCTCTAGAAATTCGTTCATCGCCCAAAGATGATCGGAAAGGCGGGACACTCTTTCAGCATCTGGCAGTTGTCGCAGTTCTTTAAGGTCGATTTCCAGATAGTCCTGCTGCTCTTCACTCATCTTCCTTTTCCTCCCATGCTCTTGGCTCCCAGTGACCATCAGCCACTTCCTCGACCTCAATCCATAGACGATCCAAACAATCGCTAATGTATCGGGCGAAAGTGTCGTCTCCAAGGGCAGAGGATTTATCGCCTGTATTCGAGTACGACAGCGAACGAAAGAGAACTTCCATTAGGAAGTGCAATCTCATTGTTTCCAAAATCCAGTGGTTGACGAACTTCTTGGGCAGCTTGACTAATGGCAAGTTTTCTTCAGGGCAGCTTGAGCTCATGCCGCCTCCTTCTGGGATTGGAAGTTAGGAGTTAGCACTGCGAATTCTGTACAAACCTCGGTAACGGAGTCAACCGACGATATCTTATGTGCCGCCTGCTGCTGCTCAAGCTCTCTCCACTTCTGCATCGGATCACCTGAAATGTCTAGCTTCCTACCACTAGCAATAAATGCTTTCCAGTTAGCCGCAGCGCCCTTGGCTCCAATTGGGTTAGAGCTATATGCTGGCATCGAGATGAGGGGAATCCGATTCTTCCCCTCACTCTCGGTTGTGAACGTGCTCAAGCATGAATCGGTGCTGCGGACAACAGTAGCTTTATTCCATGCGTCAACAATCGCCGCCGTTGCTTCCAGTTCCGTGTTGTAGCGATGGCGAGCGCGTCCGTACTTTGGGAAAGCTAGCCACTTGCTATCTAGTGGCGAGCAACAGAAAGTACCTATAATCGCCATTCTCTTCCAAACACGGTATGTGGGGTAAGGTTGGTTGCCATCGCTGTCAACTTTAATATCGTCATCTGTCAGTTCAGCCTGCTCTAAAAGAGCTGCGCGGATAGCTTTAAAGGTTTCAACGTGCAATGGGATGGCTCTGTTATCCGTGAGCTTGACCCATACTATGTCGTGGGAGATGCCGATAGTTTCAATTTCCGAAGCGCTGACTTCCCGTTGTGCGTCCCAGCTAAGGACATCGGCGATGATTTTGCGGTCTGCCACAGTGAGTGGAGAGCGATCAACCCGACTTGCGATCGCTTTTGATTCAGTTGAAAGCATTGATATAATTCCTTCATCGATATTTCGATTAGAGAGGGGCGGGGATTGATTGGCGTCAGAACCGCCCTTCTCTATTCTTATTTTATCACTACTTCCGATACACTGTAAACAGTAATGTATATAAAGTATTTACTTGTATAAATGAAGCAGCTATATTAAATGCAATAGCGTACATTAGGAGGTATGAAGCGTGTGAAAAGCCGACTAGCTGTATTGATGGCAGAACGAGACCCTCGGATGAGTCAGCGGGAGCTGGCCGAAAAATCCGGGGTAAGTGCAATGGCGGTCAATCGTCTATACAACAATGATTTCAAGCGAGTAGACACCGAAACCCTTGAGAAGCTGTGTGCATATCTAGAGTGTGACCTGTCGGATCTGCTTGTGTTGAAGGAGCAACCGCGACAGAGCAACCGCGAACGCACCCTCGCGGCGGGAGGTAAATTATGAGCAACGGCAGCAATGGTGATCGCCTCGACAAGATAGAAGCATTACTAGAGCGTTCTATTGTTGCCAGCGACGAGCGCATGACACGATTGGAGCAGTCAACGGCAGCCAGCGATGGGCGTTTGACTCGGACCCTGAACTTGGTCGAGTTGAATCACCGAGAGAGCAATGAGCGCTTGACCCGCATTGAGTCAGGGTTAGAACGCCTTGAGCAAGCAGTCCGTTCAAATAATCGTTTTTTAGAATCGTTCAGCACAGATATCAGACGCTACGTTGACACCATGAACAACTTGGCGACTCGGATTGATGGCATCGTTGCCACAAATAACCAAGATCGACAGGAAGCTAACTCGCGGCTGGCTACAATTCAGCGCCAGGTGTCTGCGATCGCTAAACATCTGGGAGTGGGCAACCAATGACCTACTTTAATAGCAATCATCTCGACCGGAATTTAAAAGATGCAAAATTCTTATAAATTTTTTGCTAAACGAATTTATCCGAGTGATGAAGGCTTGCAGATTGAATTTGCTACAGTTGCCGAAGCACTGAGCTTTTATGAAGACGGTTTGAATAGAGGTATTACTAATAACGAACTTCGCGGACTAACAGTCATTAAAAAGTTTAAAACCCGCTCAAAAACATATCTTTACTAGAGGAATTAATGACAGAGGCTAAATCAGAAATCACGCTTAAGTTCAACGAACTGCCTGAAGCCAAGCCAGCAGAAAACAAGAAAGTTGAAATTTCATTTACTGACCAAAATGGAATCACCTTCATTGCTCTGATCAATGCTAAGAGTTGGCGTAAAGCTGAGGCTGATGCAGCGGCTTTCAGTGATTGGGGTGGGGCAGTAAGTGGCAAACTGGGTCAAGCTACAGAAAATGGCTTTCAAGTAGTTGATTCTGGCATCAAGATTTTTGAGAAGAAGGCTAAGGAACCGCAGCCAGAAGTTAGCACTAATAGTGCTGATGCAATGCCCGTTTCATAATTCAAAATCTTCTTAAAAAGGTGAAGGGAAGCCGAGTTTATATTTTGCTAGTTAACAAATCTATTACGTAATTCCGTAACAGGGGTAATTGTTGCGGAAATTATTTAGATATTTTTCACCGAGCTTTGACCGAGCTTTGACCGAGCTTTGACTTGTTAAAAGAGAAAATTACGGAATTCCGTAAGGTATTTTTTGCTCCTGAGTAGGGAGCCGAATTATTTAACAACACCTTTCGTAATAAATGCCAAATTGTTTGTTTTCTGCTATTATTTTTGAGGCGAGGTGTATTTGCATTCTCGTCGCAACAATTTTTCAAACACAACAAAAGACCCCAGCTCTACAACAGAGTTTCTTTAATGAGGGGGTCTTTTTTGCGTTTTAAGGAGAGAACATCTGAGCTACGCGATCACTAATTGTTTAATGTTTTGAGTGAGTTAATTACTCGCTCTGCACCTGAGAAGTAATAGTAATGAATGCAATCCTACCTATTTGGGAAACTCGTACTCCAGTTAACAAAGGTAAGACTTTTGAGATTATACGTAATGCTCAATTTTCGCTCAATATTCCGCAACCAATTGATCCGGGAAGAAAAAAACTGATAGAGCTAGTAATTCGACGCTGGACAGCTTCAGGTTATTGGCTTGATTTCAATTTATTGGGTAGAGGTCGAGCTTGCGATTACCCTCTGAACCTTCCAGGCGTTAAAGCCGAAGAAGGTTGGGCTGAAGTTGTAGAAGCTTTGCTGAAGCTTTGTATTGCTTGCCATCGATATTCCAGCGCTCTTAGACAATTGTATTTTTTCCCAAATCATCTTTGGCTAGCTGTCATCAACGACATAGTACAGAAAGATATTAATTCTGCTCTAAAAGGCAACCAGTTAAAAACGGCAATTCTTAAAGGAAACCGTAACTTTATTAGTTGTCTTAAAAAACAAAAAATGCCATCACAACACGATTGGGGAGACTGCGGCGATCATTCCTATCGGCTATTTAAAACGGCAGTTGCGTTGAAAAGTCTTAAGTACGAGTACAGACCAAAAAAATTCAATGAGGCTTTCGAGCAGTTCATCACTAAATATGAAAAGGATACAACGGCTTGCGACCATAACAATAGGGCTAAGGCTGGTTTTGTTGAGGCAGGAGTTTTAAAAGTAAGGATGGGCAAGCGTTATCAAGCGACAGGGTGGAAAACTCTACAATTGCCTCCCCTACCTAGAGAATTTTGGTCAAGCCATTGGGGGGTACTCATTGGTGAAGAACATACTGCTTCTACGTTTCACCGATAGCAGCCGATGGATTAGGTCTTTTTAAGCAAAAGTTCTATTATCAAGGCAACAGTTTTAAACGCAATCATGCCAAGCCTTTTAGCCCAAATCCAAGCGCTCGATACTGTAATCGCACGTCCTACCCCACCGCCGCAACTCGAACCGCGCTCTGTGCGACGGCAGAAAGCGAGACGCGGCTTTGTCCAATCGAAGCGTAGGAGCGGCAGCAGTGCCGGATATTTCAGTATCAGCTAAATAAGAAAATTGGTAGTTCGCTTACTTAATTCAAACTTCGCTCAAAAGCCTGTGTGGCAGTCTGTAGCCCAAAGCAAAAAACTTCAAAGCCCAAAAAACCGCAAACTCGCAAACTCCGTCTTACTTAACTAAACTAACTTATTCAGTTATTCAGTTATTCAGACAAACCACCAACCAAAACACACCTTTACGCTAACAGGCTTTGAGCGAGAAATAAATAAGTAAGCGGCTACTGATCCACCACAATCAGGAGCCTAAAATGCCAAAACCCCCAGTAGCAGTGGAGGTTAAGACGCGGAAAAAGTCTTGTAACTCCATCATACCGCGATCTTCTACCTCATCCAAATATTTAGTAAGTGAATCGCCCTTACCACCACTATCGCTTCAGCAGGTCGGGCGATCGCAAGTGCAATCAACCCTTCCCACGCTGCCGCCACATCTAGATAAGTTAATTTCTGAACCTTGGTCGCCAGAAGCTAACAGACAAATTGATCAGTTCCTTTGGTGTATACAGCAGGAGTTTGAACTGGCTGGGGGTGAGGTATGACACTAGCCCCAGAACAGACAAGGCAGCTAGAGATATTAGGCTACACTGACTCAGAGAGTAGAGTTCGGGTGCGATGCTTCGTTGCCAAAGGAATGCCCCTCAACGAGCAACTCAAACGAGGTACAGCTTGGCAGAAAGACGAAAAGACAATAATCCCCATCCCGATTGAGGGGTGGTTGTATACCAGTGGCGTATTCATCAGGCTCAAGAAGAAACGCTCGTCGGATGCGCTCGTTCTGGACACTAATGGCAACCCGATCTGGAGAGAAGGCAAGACTTACCAGGATGGGATAGCCTACCTACTTGAACTTAACGCTAAAGGTTATGGGGTCTACATACTGCCAAACGCTGGAGGCGGCGCTGATGCTGATATTGAACGTTTCCCCGCTTTGTTCTACGAATGCGACGGAGTTAGTAAAGATGAGCAGTGGCAAAAACTGCGATCGCTTGAATCTCAGCTAGGGCGTTTGGCATCATCGGTAGTCGAGACACGAAATAGCTTGCATTGCTACTTCAAACTGGCATCTGGTAGTGTGTTGCCCTCGACCTGGACGCAGTATCAACAAAGGCTAATTCAAGAGCAAGATAGCGATCCAGCAATCTGGAACCCAGCGCGGTTAATGCGGTTGGCAGGTTTCGATCATCAAAAGTGGGATGCTGAACAGCGATCGCTCATACAATTTCCAGTTCGGCTAGTTCAAGAAAATAATAATGCTTTCACGCTGGATGAATTTGACCACTTACTACCGGAGTGGGATTATGATCGTTGGTCACGAACACACCAATCATCAGAACGGGTAGCGACTAATCCAACAGATGACCCTTGGGACATTCGGAACTTTGCTCATTACCTCGATGGCTACCGAGCGGACGGGCGACGTGGTTGGGATACTGCTAAATGCCCAGCCCACAATGGCGAATCAGACAACTCGCTGCACGTTGAACAAAGTACGGGCAGGTATAAGTGTCATGGAGGATGTGACACCAAGGAGATTTATCACGCTGCCTTGGATCTTGCGAAGTCACGCGGTTATCAAGTCCTAGAGCAAAAAGTGGGGCATCGGTTCTCCGATTTAGGCAGTTGGCTGTTCAACCTCAAGCGGCAACTGGCTAAGACACTTGAGCGTAGAAATGTTTGGGGCGTTAGTCGCAAAGGTGAGGTTAAAGTTGAGTCGAAATCCGCTAAGACTTTACCCGCAATTGAGTATCAGCCTAGTGAACGGTTAAACGTTTGGGGAGAAGCCAAAAAGCAAGGGTATAAGTATGCCCTCGATACTAGCGGTACTGGCAGTGGAAAATCTTTCGATGCTGGCATAGCTACCCCAGAATTGTTTGCAGTTCGCCAGCTAATTTATGCTAGCGCCGAACACCGCAATCCCACTACACCAACACTCAAGTCCTGGGTTGATCTAGAGGCGCGACACGATGGACTTTGCCGGGATGAGTTCAGCAAACTGCGACGGGCGAAGCCGGGGCAACCCTACATTGTTTCGCCTAACTGCTCTAGAAACGACACAATCAGCGCCCTGCGAAGTAAAAATATTCGAGGCGCTGATACATCTGGTTTAATCTGCCAAACTTGCCCTAACTTGGAGCCATGCCAAGCGGGGGCTGTTTTTGGCTATCTATATGATCGTGCCAAATCACTAAGGCAACCTCGACTAAGAGCGCATCCTGAAAGCCTGCCTGACCCAAGAGAATACGATTACAGCGACGTTGTGTTGGTATGGGATGAGGCATCACAAATCCTCAAAAATCATCGCTCAATTGATGTAACGGCTCAAGACTTGCAACGAGCGATCGCAGATTTGGCGCTTAAGTCGCCGTTAGTATTCGATGCACTCAGACCCGTGCTGACTGCTCTACATCCTTATATGGCGGGTGTTATCAAGCAACCTTACTACGGCTGGAAGGATTTCCAGATTAGAGAAACCCTGCCGAAAGTGGATGGTGTAGACGTGGCAGCAATACGAGAAGCGCTGGCCCCAGAGCTAGATGAGTTTTTGAATTCAACCAAGGAACACGGCGTTGATTTAGCCGACTTGCCACGCGGTGTTAGAAAGCAATTTTCTGACTCTGACACAGAAACCGCCGATCAGGTGAGCAAAAATATGTCACTTAACTGGCTTCCCGATTTTCTAGACGTGCTGCTGGGTAATGTGGTAGGTAACTTGCGGATTCAATACGGCACTCTCACCATCAGCTTACGTGACCAGCGGTTAGCAGAAATCGCACTGTCCGCGTCCGGAAATATCTTTCTAGATGCCACTGCCACTGCTGAGGATTTAGCGCTAGTGCTAGGAATTGAACCATCGGCAATCTTGACCATTCGTCAAGAAATTCCTGATACGAGCAATCTTGAGATTGTCCAAGTGGCGACAGTGGGACGGCTGGGTGTCGGTAGCGATCGCTCCGAATTCTGCCAGAAAAGAGTCGATGCCCTGATTAATCAGATTACAGCTGACACGAACGGTAACGTTGCGGTATTTGACTTTAAGCGCCATACCTCTTGCTGTGATGGCAAGCGGCACTGGTGGACTGATTCTCGTGGAGTAAATGACCTTGAAGATTACGCGGCGCTTACATTAGTCGGAGTGCCATGTCGTAATTTGGGTGATTGGGAGGCAGAGTTTACAGTTTTACACGGTCGCCCTCCGAAAGAAGGGACAGAGCGAGTACGTTATCCGATTAAGGTTAACGGAGCGCCTTCTCCTGACCTACAACCTTGGTTCGAGATGGAAGTGTCAGCTGACCCAGAATTCCGTGAGTTCTGCCGTCGTCGCATTCTTGCAGACATCCATCAAGCAATCGGACGGTTGCGATCGCATCGGCGACCAGGACAGCAGCTTCGAGTATATTTCATTGGCGAATACCCGCTTGATCTTCCCGTAACGCTGAGACGTGCCTCAGATATCACGCCAGAGGCTGCTACCAAAACCGAGCGAGTTGAAATAGCAGTTCGGGGTGCTGTGCAGAAACTTAAAGACGCTGGACAGAAGATAACCCAGACTGCGATCGCGCAGATAACGGGCTATAGCCAGCAGTACATATCCAGGTTCAAAATTTTACTACAAACGCTATTAAGTGACTCTTATAGCAAAAGTAGTAAAAATCATGAGCCACCACCCGACCTTGGTGAACAACAGTGGATGAGCCAAGAATATCTGCCACTACTAGCAGAATCGCCCCCCGATGAACTACTTGAGGGGGTGCTGACAACCTTTGAGGTATATGGTCAAGAGGTGTGGCGACAGATTTGGGATACCACGCCTGCTGCTACTCAAATAAAAATCCTCCAAGCGCTGATGTTTACACTCGCGCCGGGGGATCTGCGTTCTTTATCTATCGTATCTGGGGTAAAAGCATGAGTAAATCGAATAAATTGTCCCTTGAAGAACAGGCTGATCGCAACCATTTGGAGCAAACCGTTCTTGACAGCATTCAGTCAGCCCAACGAGAACTGCCAAAAGACGTTGCCCGTCATGCCTATTTGTGGAATTTCGAGCAGTTAAACGAGATGGTAGCGATCCTTGGTGGACTACAAAGCGCTCAAAGGGTTCAATGTACTGGCGAGGTTACTGAAGTTTCAGAGAGCAAGCGTGGGCGACCAGGAGGAAGCGGTTATTTCGAGGATAAATTAATTAAAGGCTATGGGCCTTACCGCTACTTGCGCTACTGGAAGAATGGACATCGGCGGTCTGTTTACGTGGGGAAATTTACTGAAGAGACTAGGAATACAACTGGAGCGCGCGATGTTTGAAGACGACCCAGATTTGATCAACCGAAGTCCTCACTGCTTGAACCGCACGTATTTTTTAGACGGCGAATATATCAGCAAAATTCGCTGCCTGCGCTGCCCACTGTGTAATTCCCGCCTTCAAACTCATCCTACTTTGTTAGTTGGGGTAGAGGCTTGCGGCAGTTGTCAGTATAGGCGCAAAGTGTTTACTGATGAGGAATTGATGCAGCTAAAACTTTGAAAATATGGTGACAAAGCGCGATCGCTCTCGACTTAATTTCTTAATTAGAAGGTAAATCTATGGCAGCCACGAAAACTATCGAAATGCCAACCGACCAAATCGCTCAACTTGAGGCTAAAATCAGTGAGCGTGACGCAGACATCCAAAGCCTGACTGAAGCAATCGCAACTTTGGAAGCTGGTGAGCCTAGACCGCAAAACCCCAAAAGTGACGATGCGTTTTCGTTGCTAAAGGAGCTAGTTGGGAGCGCACCAGAAAATCTAGAGCAACAGCAGATTTATCAAGCGAAGTTAGAAGCGTCTCGAATATCGTTGAAGCTAGCCACTCAGATTTGCAACCAAAAAAGAACCGAACTTAAGGCTTTACGGGACGAGGTGCGATCGTAACAGTAGGCAGAAGCTTTTGAGCGACTAAAACTGGAAGCTCAAAAGTTTAACTCTTTAATCGATTCTGCTGTGGAAACGCTTGACGCGATGCGGCTCTTAGCATCTCAATCAGGCGGTAAAAAGCTTGATGTTGCGGCTGATTTGCGAGAATTGCCTTACAGCGCGATTCACACGGGCATCGTTCGGATTAGAAGGAGATTTGAAGTGAAACAGACGCAGCAAGGGCTGGGAATTTAGCCGCCAGCAGCAAGAACAATTTCCGGTAGGTACGATTACTGTTCTGTTAGTGGAGCTTAGTATTTTTGTGCCCAACATTTAAACGAACTAGTAACTATATGCCATTCCGGAAGGCTGCTCTGTTTCTATGAGTTTATATTTTCGATTCACGCCCGAAACAAACTAGTAAGTATATATGGCATTCCCTAAAAGTGCGCAAATAAGAGGTGGTCAGCGACCTTCGACTGAAACCCAAAAAGCAGCAGCGCGAAAGTGGATGCAGGAAAATAAGCCGTGGGAAAAATCAACTGGTCCGCAATCTTTATTGGGTAAAGCAGTCAGTTCTGGAAACGCAATTAGAGCAGCCTATATTCACTTAATCAAGAGTTGGGAATCTAATTTTGCTGCGGAATGTTTAGAAGCTGAATCAGTAATTGCTGAATTTGAGCAGGCATTTCGTAATCGAGAAATGCGGATTCTAGATGTTTATTATGAGCAAAAAAAGGACGGCGAGCGCGTAGTGCGGCGCTATGTCATCCATGTCGAGTAATTTGATATTTGCGGAATTATTCGAGCTAGTGAAAAAATCCAATACCGACAACCATTGTTTGACAAAAAAGAAGCGAACACACCCAATAGGTTGCGCCAATCTGTTAACCAAAACTGTTTTACTACCGCTCTAGGGAGCTAAATAGTAGATTTTACCCAGAACCATTCTCTAGACTCGTCTTGATTAGCTACTGAATTTCTGGATTGATGACTTATTAGCTCATCATATCTATTCCAAAGAGCATTATCCTTATCTAGCCACTTGCGTAGATAACCTCATTACATTGACACAAGTGGTTCATAATGAATTTCATACCTGGAATGGTGGTTCTAAAAAGCCTTGCACGGTCGATAATCTTATTCAGTTCGTGAACGAGCTTTATCCTGATAACTACAAAGTTATGCTGAGACTTAATCAAGTTAAGCAGATGTTGAATGTACAATCACCTGATCAAAAAGCAGCCTGAGTCAGTGATTATTCAAAATTAGGTAAGTGTAGATGATAAGCTAATAAGTCATCAATCCAGAAATTCAGTAGCTAATCAAGACGAGTCTAGAGAATGGTTCTGGGTAAAATCTACTAT
>QQTW01001189.1_pt1 | contig 17873 bp, 19 predicted proteins | sample 1904831 | NCBI WGS metagenome assembly QQTW01 (sample SAMN09435610, study PRJNA476489) | Subsurface metagenome, whole genome shotgun sequencing project. | reverse complement strand
GGGTAAGTGGTTATCTTGAACGCATGATTGTTTCCACAGATGGATGGTAGATGGCTATGGAATTTGTCCATGAGTTGTTGTACGTGGCAGAAAGGCACTAACGCAGGCCTGTGGCTGCTTAGGGCTCACGACTGTTCTCGTTGAGGAGGTAGATGTTGTCGCCAGAGACTGAACGTTGCCTCCGCTGCGAGCGAGCCTCTATCTCGAGCTCTGCGACATGGTGTTCATGTAGGGTCTTCTCGAGAGGTATCGCAAGCACCGTCGAAGAAATAACTTAAGATTATATATTCCGGAAAACTTCATCTGGCAAGTCTTCACAGAACTCACCGGTGCCCTTCAATATCTCCATCACGGCATCGAGCCTTGAGAACCCGCAACTCGTTCAACGACCTGATGCACGATTCTACACTGAGACATCAAGCCTGTGAACGTCCTTCTGAGGTCCAGTTCCTGCTCGAGGTACCCGAAAGCGGTCCTGAGCGACTTCGGATGTGCCGCCCAGGACGGGACGCCGGGCTGGGACGACAAAGATGCCATGATCGGAACATTCATGTGGCAGCCGCCCCCAGATCCCGGAACATTCGCCGCAAGTCGACGTCTGGTCCGTCTGGGCAATCATCCATGTCCCTTATGTCGGCTTGATGGCCCAGTTGGTCCCGCGCCTCCTGGTGTCAGAGAGTCAAAGTGGGTGAATGTGCCGGAGGCTCGACGACCGAGAGGTGCCGGATCGCACCACTTCCCAGCTCTGGATGGGTGTCTGGGAACGGCATTGATGATGCGGAAAGACTCTAGAACATTTGCGGATTTGCTCCATCGGTATCTAAAGGATATTGCAAGAATGGCGCGCGAAAGAAATCACGTGGCTGACAAGTCGTTCGCTCCATGGGCATTTTCAGTGTAAGGCTATTGGATATGGCTTCTAGTCCCTTCGGCGTGTTGTCTCTGGAAAGTTGACGAGTTCACTGGTAGGCGATCGTACTGACTCTTATTGTTCCAGAACTATATGCTTTGAAAGCTATATCAGGAGAATAGAATATAGACTTATAATACCACGACTCTACTATTGCAGACTTGCAGTACCTGAACGTCTGAACGCTCAACAAACAGCAGGGAGATGGGTGTACGAGTATGCTCTGCTATGCGTCTGCTGTCGCTTCAGCTTCTGATATTGTGTTTACAGTAGTTGTTGGGTCTGAGTTCGATATGGTCTTCAATAGTTTTCTGTATAGAGACGAATTACCAAGCATACTGTTCCGGAGACGACTTCAACTTGGCACTTCATCTCACGATCTATCAGCAGTCTTCATCAATTACAGTACCGTAACGTAACTTACATGGAGAACCAAACTTGGGAATGTTTCCCCGCATTCACCCTTACATCACCACTCCCGAACTGGCCCTAATCGAAAGCTCGAGCCACGCGCCAAGCACAATCCACTGCGGATCTGACGGGAACGTGGGCACTAGCATCTGAGAGCGCACAAGCGTGACTGTCACGATGACGAAACAGGAAATCAATATGGCTGATCTTGTGGCGATACGATCGGTCTGACTACATTGAGCTTTAAACTAGCCCTGCTATAACTTACATGTTACCTCTTGAATTGAGGCCGGCACGGCTGGAAGCCGAGGAGAGCTACCTTAAGGTACCTACTGTACGCTGCCTTACTTTACCTACCTTAGGTACCAGCATCTCGTCATGACTTGGAGGAGGGGGGTTGTTTGTAGCTTCCCTTAAGTAGGAAGCTACATATGAGGAAAAGCTTTCTCTTTCTCTCTTCCACTCCTGTTTTGCATGCTGTGATTCCTTCCTCGTCGTTCACTACCTTAGTCGTGGACCTTCTTTGACGTTCAGCGTCCTCTTTCTTCAGGCCCTGTCATTGAGGCAAAAGCCATATATTCCAGCATCTATTCCACCACCCATCTTCGGGACAGCAAACACAATCAACCGTCAAAATGCTCACCAAACTCATTTACCTAACCCTCGCCCTCCTTCCACTCCTCGCAAACGGACACCCAGTACTCTCGAAGCGAGCCCTCTCCGAAACCGAGACCTCCGTCCTACAATTGGCGCTCTACCTCGAGCGTTTGGAGTTCACCTTGTACACCCAGGGCTTCAACAACTATACGGAGGAGCAGTATCGCGCTGCTGGGTTCGAGCCCGAGTTTAGGGCCAATGTTGGGAAGATTGCTGAGGTATGCTGTCTTGTTGATGGTTGAGCAATGGCTTGTTTTGCCTTGGATGGCCTAGCTGTTTTTGGAGTACCAAGTGTTAATAGTGTGTCTGAATGTGATAGAACGAAGCCGTGCATATTGAAACGATTTCCACCGTGCTCACATCCAATGGCGTGACGCCCGTTCCGCCCTGCACCTACCGATTCCCAGCAACGGACCCCAGGACTTTCGTCTCTGTTGCCAATATGATCACCACGTAAGCCACTCTTCCAACCCGCACCATAATACCGAAGCTTACGTCTGACGAACCTCTAGCGTCGGCATTGGTGCCTACATTGGCGGCGCCGCTCCTCTCTCCACCAACGACCAGCTTCTTACAGCCGCCAGCGCCATTCTATCCGTCGAAGCACGACACGATTCCTACTTGCGCGCCGGACTCGGAGCCTCGCCCTTCCCAACTCCCTTCGACACCGCTCTGACTGGCGTGTACGCATACAATCTGGCACAGATGTTTGTCGTTTCCTGCCCGGTTGACCTGCCCATCATCAAGCTTCCAAAACTCGTCCTGGCCGCGCCTCAGCCGGACATCGATCTGCAGCCGCCGGTTCCCGCGGGCACGGTGCTGACGTTCACGTTCGACCCGAGCACCTTTTTCGTGCCGGTCGATCCGAACGCGACACTGTACGTTGCGTTCATCAACCAGATCACCAACACTTACTTCGCTCCCCTTACTAAGACGAGCCCGAGCTCTGGAACGGTCGTGTTGCCGGAGGGCTTGGGGAATATCGCATTTGCGGTCTTGACGACGTTCAGCGGGCCGCTGACGTTGCAGCAGTTGACGACTTTTGGCACGTTGGCTGGGCCAGTCGAGGTGCCATTGAGTTAGAGCAGGAATGGTACTGCGAGAATGAAGTCTGCGAGAAAAAGTGATCTGGTGGATTAAGGGTAATAGGTATAATATGTAGCGACGGTCACTAGGAAGAAATGATACTCTCCTTTCGGGTGTGACTCATGGAGTCTCGATGTGGATGTATATAATGATCCTAATACGTATCAATGACAATGAAAAGCGCTTCCGCTAGCTGATGTTGTTTTGAGATAGTAATTGAGACATTGTTGAGGTCGCGATGAGAAACTTTTGAGTGAGTGTCGGAATGTTTGTCTACCGTATGAACATCTGAAGGAACTCAAGTTGCGAGAACAAATGAGAGAGTTTGAATTTCGTACTTGTTCCCAAGTAATCTTAGATGTGAATGTCGAGCATGATTGAGGTGAGGGCATTCGTTACTAGCCACCATCACTTAGAAAATTCGCTGTAGGGCTTGCGTAAAGACAGGCTCAGATCTCGAAGCAGATGTCAGCAGAAGAGTGCTGGAGGCCACCGAAGGATGATTTAACGTTATGACTTCCAATGGGTCATGCCGTCTAATTGTTCTAGTGCTTTGGTGTCGTAACACGAAACTGGTCAGGCTTCGAGCACCTTCCTGCCGAAAGAATCTGCCACTCTAGTGGACTTCACTGGTCCGACGTGGTTCGAAGAGACTCGAATTGCGCAACGACGTTCAATTGATGGTGGGTTTTGGAGCCACAAACGAGTTGCGGGTAGGCGAGGTTAAGCTAGGCTTGGCGCCAAGCTTAAACTATGTGTGAGTCCTACTGTAACTTAGCTCAAGCTCACCAAATAAACTGGAGTTATTGCTGGCCAGCATGGATCCCTTTTCAGCGGAAGGAGGTAGGTCTTTACCCACGAATTCGCATTCTGATGACCTCAATGCTGATACCTATTGCAGAACTACTCAACATATACAATGCCTTTCATCAGGGCCAATACCAAGACGTGATCGACTTCGACATCAGCTCCCTATCCTCCACAAATACTCTGAAGGCACGCGTATTACATCTTCGCGCCAAGATAGCGGACGGTCAGGCGGATGATGTCATTGCAGAGGTAGAAGGAGAAGACGATACTCCAGACTTGGCTGCTGTGAAGGCTTTGGCGCAGCATACTACAGGAGATTCTGCGGGTGCTTTGAGTGCGGTCGAAAGCCTGATATCGACATCATCGGAGAATGAGACTGTGCAATTGCTCGGTGCTACGGTGTTGCAAGCCGAAGGACGGAGCGAGGATGCATTGTCTTTGCTGGCGAAGCACCAAGGCAACCTTGAAGCGTAAGACACTGACACATGCGCGCACCCGTCTTCCTCCTAAGAAGTTGCCACTGATGATATTGGACTGTAGTGTTGCCTTGATCGTACAGATTCATTTACAGCAGAACCGGACGGACCTGGCCGTGAAGGAAGTGCAGGCCGCCAGGAAATGGGCGCAAGATAGCCTGTTAGTCAATATTGCAGAGTCATGGGTTGGACTACGAGTGGTACAAAACTTGACCAAGTCAGCTTCGCCCATAGAGTACTGACTGTTCGCAGGGTGGTGAGAAGTACCAGCAAGCTTTCTATGTGTTCGAAGAGATGGCACAAGCACCTTCGACGTCGGCGACCAAAAGTCTGGTTGCTCAAGCTGTTGCTGAAATCCATCTCGGACGGTTGCCAGAAGCTGAGGCAGCTTTGCAGCAAGCGATGCAGAAGGACTCAGGTAACGCAGACGCGGTTGCAAACAACATTGTGCTCTCGGTGCTGTCAGGCAAGGATCCGAACGAGTTGTTATCGTGAGTCATCCCTGATTTTTATCGTTTTGTGGGACATCTTGCTAATCAGTGCTTCGCGACAAAGTCAGCTGCAGCTCACAGCGCCTCAGCATGCACTGCTTTCAGACCTTCAAGAGAAAAGCGCGTTGTTCGATCAAGCAGCGACAAAGTACACCGCCAAGGTGGTCGCACAGTAATAGGTTTGACATGTAACTGATATGCATGTGATGCGATAGGTAAGGCATGATGCAACGGGTATCTGGTCTCGGTTGAAACGTGCAGAAACGACGGACTCTTAGATACGGCGCATGGGCGGCCAGGAAGCTCCCAGGAGAATTCTATCAAAATTAGAGATTAGAGAGCCGGCAGTTGCGACCGAATGAATTTTCACTAGACAAAAGGGTTCAGCGAGTCCAGAGGAGCAGATTATACGTCGCTTGCGGGAAATGAGTTGAGGTGGGTGATATCGATGCAGGAGGGACTCCGGCACTTCGGGTTCTTTCAACAAAAAAATAATAATAAGGTATAGACTTGAAGATGTAAGATAAGAATTGAGTTGATGCGGGTTGACATGCATGCCATGGCCCATAACCCATAAGCTGTGACCCGTTGCCGGCAGTGGCTTTGACGTTGCGGCTGAACGAATAGAGTGTCTGTCCACACCCCGTCTGCCGCAGCACCTTCGTATATTTTTCCTTCATTCATGTTATGCGACAACCGCTGGGATTTACTCGAATAGAGGAAAGTACCGTATCAACCACTCAGGACAACTTAGTCAACGGCCGACTGCAGAGGAGATCATCTGTCTCTCGACTAGGTGGTTTCATCGTCAAGGAAGCATTTTGGAATTACCTTCCAGAACAGGTACACACATCTGGAGTCTAAGTCAGATCAGCGAGGAGAAGATGGCAGAAATGATATGGTGATATTGATGCGCTTGAGAGGGTTGTGCCCCTCCAAGTCACTTTGCTGTTATTCCCGGATCAGATCGTGATAAACAACGACGAGCCCCAGGAGCGCTTCTTGTTTAAGTGGACCGCCCATGACATGCTTTAATGCTTTATGCTTAATGCTTCCTGCTTCATGCGATCTCGGTATCTCAGTTTGGGAACTCAACAGATCTCTTGCTTCTAGCCACAGGCAACTTGTAAGACACATGTATGTCCTCCGTGCACCTTGCCGTCCTGATCAATGAAGTCTTCAAAAGCAAGTTCCTGTCTGTCCATCCTTCCTTCCTTCACATCTCCCATCTTCGCCCTCCCTCCTAAGTAATAATTCTTCCTGCTTTATCATACCTCGCCTTGATTAATTCACTGTTCAGCTCAATTGCGCCCTTCTCTGCGAACCATTGCCGTCATTTGGTATATACATTCACTGTCCCCGGCGACAATAACGTCACAGACCCATTCATAGGACAATGCCGTCGGCCATTTCACCTGTCGTTATGAATCCTTCCGCAAAAAAGTACACCAACAGCCTCAAAGTCTCCCTGACCAACTCCAAAATAATGACTGACGCGGATATGGTCAACGCCACAAGGAAGATCGTTTGCTTCTCAGGTACGCGACACTTAACTGGTGGCTGATCCTCTTCGTTTCTCAACCAATCGCGTCAAACCCTTGTTGAACCCATCCTCAAAATCTCACCAGACATGAACCGTAACTCAGAGCTGACAAACTTGCCCGGGTAATAATAGATTTCGATGGCACAATATTCTTGCAAGATACGGGACATGTTTTATTCGACAGTCATGGCTGCGGCACTGAAACCCGCAAGATGCTCAGCCGGCAGATCAGGACCGGGCAAAGACCGTTCAAAGAAGTGTTCGCTGAGATGTGGGGCTCTCTGAACGTAAGAATCCAACCCAACAAAATCATGCCAAGATCGGCGCTGATTGGAGTTGTTTTTAAAGATACCTCTTGATCAAGCTTTTGAAGTTATGAAGACATCTCTCCGGATCGATCCAGGCTTTCAAACGTTTCACAAGTACTGCATCAACAACGATATGCCCTTCCATGTCTTGTCCGCCGGGCTGGAACCGGTCCTGCGACGGGTTCTGAACCATTACTTGGGTGAAGAAGAGGTAGCACACTATTATCATGCTAAGTATAGAGTTCCAATGCTAATTGTTTCAGTCCTCTCGAATTGATGTCATTGCCAATTACGCCGACATCATGGCAGACGGATCGTACTGGAAACCAGTTTGGCGCCACGACTGCGATTTCGGCCATGACAAGGGACAATCCATAGCGGAGCACCGGGATAGCGCCTCTGTGAATGGCAACGTCCCTTTGATTGTCTTCATCGGAGACGGCATATCCGATCTCCCCGCCGCTCGCCACGCCGATGTTCTCTTCGCACGCAAGGGCCTGTACTTGGAGAAATATTGTCTCGAGAAGAAGATTGCCTTCATCCCGTTCGAGACTTTCGCAGATATCCAGACGGAGATTCGGCGAATCCTCGTAGAGGATGAAGAGAAGACTGGTGGATTCGGGCTACCGGCACTTTTCGATCCGAGAGCTCACTCTTGGCGAGTGTTCTCTTCCCAGAAGTCGGCTGTAAGTAGCGGACATTTCCCCAACGACTCTCATGTGGGTACTTATATCTATTTAGGCGTCATTATACAACACCGCTGCCTCTATGGAAGAGAAGATGCCCTGGTCAGAAGATTTTGCTCAGCATAACCCTGAAGATATCACTCCGGTCGCCGCGCTCGCTTAGTCTCAAGGGTGATGCGTCTGCTCGCCCGCTGAGTCTGCTCCCATACGGATTCAGTATGGGTGGACAAGCCACCTCCGACTTCTCTTCTACGTTCTATCCGGATATGCTTGGTATGGCAGTAATGGTTCAGGGGCTAATCTCTACTCTGCGGATATCTAATCAGTATTAATATCCTCTTTGTCGGGCATCTGTCATGTTTCCTTTAGCGTGCTGCTCATGATATCCATAGACTACTTAGTGGTTGTTTAGCAAGCGAATAGATTTTCCGGTAATTCAAGGCCACGTCCGATAAACCTTACACGAGAAGTGCAGAAAGATGTCGTAGCCCTAAGCCAATAGCGGGACTTCAGAGACCGACTGGAAACCACTCCTCAACTTGACTGACAGTCTTTCTAATTTCGAATTGGGACCGAGGTCAGTGGAAGGAGAAGATGGCACATATTATTAGCGAGTCAACCACCAAAACAACCGCACGTTCCTAGTAAATTAGCAGTAAACAAACAGCACAACAACAGAAATCAAGCTAAGTAATATGATCAATGCATAGGTACTGAAAGACTGCACTACATCTGTATATATTATCGCTAGATTCAATGTAGAGGTGGTTGTTTTGTGTCGAGTTCTATGGTAAGTACATTTTGTATGTGCCACCTCCTCCTTCCACTGACCTCGGACATACCTGACCACATGTATAGTGATCGCCCTCAGTCATTGCTTGGTTAGATGAAGATCAGCCGAGTAAGCAATGTAAATAAGGTAAGGTAAACAAGGGCAAAGGCTGGGCTCACTAAATGTTTTACTTCTGATGGAGTGTTTTAGTAGAATCAGTGTGGGGATCAACAGGTAAGGGCCTTGAAGTCTTTCGTACAATACATCTGTAGGGCTTTATGATTCTTAATGCTTGAAGATCATACCTACCTTAGGTACCTACCTGGTATTATGTTGAGGGTTTAATGCAAGGCTTACTGTAGTCAAGGTATAAATAGACATGGAAATTATGGGCGCAGCTCCGCCCAAGCCAACCGCAGAGTTCCCCTCCTTTAGCTGTCAAGGACCTAAGGTTGGCTTGTCCCGAACGCTGGCGTAAGTCAATTCGTATGCTGTGCCAACCTGCGGTCTGCCAAGTATAGGAACATCCAACATCCAATGTCATATCAATTGAACATCATGTGTAGCTAGCTCCATTCACAATAACGCCAATTTAATGTTACAGTGGCTCTCTCCTCCGCAACTCTCCACTCCAGATCATATAACAGTCGACGTAATCAACAGACCTCATCTTACAACATGGTCCACATCGGTGTTCCGAACCGGCTCAAGAACCATATGAGCAGCAAGAACGGTACCAATGGAAGCACCAGTAACCAGAACACTAGTCGTGTACCAAGTCCATCAAGGACCCCGAGTGATGGCAAGAACCTGGTCCTGAAAACCACTGTTCTCAAGGTGCGGTAGCTATATCATGCTGTAGGAAGGTTCCAGCTTAACGAAGCCGGAGCTAACTGTGACGTGGCAGGCCAGAAACTTGGCTGCAAAGGACAAGAGTGGAACCAGTGATCCTGTGGGTGTTCGAACGAAACCCTTGCTACTGGGCCACTTACTGACTTACCTGTGGCTCACAGTATCTTGTCGTGACCTTGGGCGACGCAAGACAATCGACACCCACCATCACCAAAACACTCAATCCGGAATGGAATGTCACGTTCGACATCCCTGTTGTGGGTGTTCAAAGCTTACTGCTCGAATGTGTCTGCTGGGACAAGGACCGTTTTGGCAAGGACTATCTTGGGGAGTTCGATGTGGCATTGGAGGACATTTTTGGAAATGGACAAATTACTCAAGAGGCAAGCAGACTCGTGCATCTGAGCAGGGATCTTACAGCTGACATATGCAGCCGAAATGGTACACCTTGAAATCCAAGCGGAAGAACGGCAAGAAGAAGGACGGTCAGATCTCCGGAGAGGTCTTGATGCAGTTTGCACTTGCCGATCCTTACAACTCCGACGCCAATCCGTCTGATATCTTGCAAAAGTTCATGACTATCGCTGCCATCAACACAACCCCAGAGGACGATGATGACGACTCCGATGAACTGGCTCGTCTGGAAAGTCGAGACAGCGACGATGACGTCGACGAAGATGATGAGAAGGATGAGGATACGTCGGATGAAACTGATGACCCGAACAAGCCGGAGATTGGCGAGAAGCGGAGGAAGAGGCTGCGCTTGGCCAGGCTCAAGAGAAAGTCCAAGGCGAGGACATATCAGTACTCTGGAGAAACGGATGTTGTCGGTATAGTCTTTTTGGAGATCAATAAGATCTTAGACCTTCCTCCTGAGCGCAACAGTATGCTCCCTCATCTCGTGCCGAGTATAGACGTTTGTGCTGTAGCTCACCATATCGGCAGTGACAAGGACTTCTTTCGACATGGATCCGTTTGTGGTTGCGTCCCTGGGTAGGAAGACTTACCGGACTGGTGTGATCAGGCACAATCTGAACCCAGTGTTTGACGAAAAGATGGTGTTCCAGCTATCGCGTCATGAACAGAGCTACTCGCTAAGCTTCGCGGTCGTGGACAGGGACAAGCTTTCTGGGAACGACTTCGTAGGTACCACCACTTTTGCACTGTCAGATGTCATCTCTACAGCACCAGAGGCCGATCCCGAGACGGGCCTTTACAATCTACGTGAGCCACCAGATATCTCAGCCGTTCCAGCACCAGCCAGCAAATCGCGATTCAGGTTGCCCCTTTCACGTTCGTCTTCCGCCACAAGCCTGAACAAGCTCGCTAGGCCCTCTCTCAAGTCCGCAAACTCTCAGACCTCATTCGCCAGCTCTCCTCAGCTTGATCTCCCTTCCCCTCCAACAAGTGCACCGTTGGACCCGAAACCGAACAGTTCACAAATCCCTGCACTTAATACGCAGGAGTCAATGGACGATACATGTCAGCACCCTGAGGACCCGGATCTTAAGCCTTACACGCTTCCGCTTGTGTTAAAGAACAAGGAGCGTTGGGAAGATAAGCATAATCCTCGACTCTACATCAAGGTAAAGTATCTACCGTATGCCGCTCTACGTCAGCAATTTTGGCGTGCAATCCTGAAGCAGTACGATGCCGATGACAGTGCCCGGGTCAGCAAAGTCGAGCTTACAACAATGCTTGATACGCTGGGGTCCACTCTAAAGGAATCGACTATCGATGGCTTCTTCCAAAGGTTCGCTGAAGATAATGAAAAGGACACCGGTAACATGGACTTGACCTTCGACCAGGCCGTCATCTGTCTCGAAGACCAGCTTCGCCAAACGTCTCAAAAGAAATCATGGGCGGAGTCGTTGAAGCACCACATGCCGAATGCACATTCCTCGATGGTTCGAAATGGCGAGAAGCCTCCAGCTAGTACAGAGCAGACAGAGATGGACGGGGATTCGGATTCGTCAGGACTCAACATTCGATCTGATCGGTCGGCAGTCCCTGCAATATCGCAGAATTACTTAGGCACCGAGGGCGAGGAGGGAGACTTTCTCGAACGAGATGACCTGGCCGACGAGAGGGGTGTGGAACGTGTTATAGAAATCAAAGAATGTCCCCTATGCCACCAGCCACGACTCAATAAGCGATCTGATGCCGACATTATAACGCACATCGCAACTTGTGCCAGCCAGGACTGGAGGCAAGTGAACAACATCGTCATGGCGGGCTTTGTCACTTCTAGTCAGGCACAGCGGAAATGGTACTCGAAAGTCATCACCAAAATCTCGTATGGTGGTTACAAGCTTGGTGCAAACTCAGCAAACATCTTGGTGCAGGACAGGACGACTGGTCAGATCAATGAGGAAAGGATGAGTGTCTATGTTCGACTGGGTATTAGGTTACTGTATAAAGGACTGAAAAGCAGAGAGATGGAAAAGAAACGAAGTGAGTACCGTGTGATACTACTCTACATGGTCTCTGACAGATATCAGTCCGGAAACTTTTGAGATCATTGAGCTTCAAGCAGGGCAGGAAATACGATGACCCTGCTTCTGCCCGCGAGATTCAGACCTTTATCAACTTCCACCGGCTTGACATGTCCGAAGTTCTGCGTCCGGTTGGAGACTTCAAGAACTTCAACGAATTCTTCTACCGCGCATTGAAGCCTGGTGCCCGTCCATGTTCTGCACCAGACAACCCAAAGATCATTGTGTCTCCTGCGGACTCCAGATGCGTTGTCTTCAACCGCATCGATGACGCAACAAGGATCTGGGTCAAAGGCCGCGGGTTCTCCATTGAACGTCTCCTGGGCAATGCTTATCCCGAAGACGCCAAACGCTATACTAACGGAGCGCTGGGTATCTTTCGACTTGCACCGCAAGACTATCACCGTTTCCATATCCCCGTTGATGGCTTAATGGACACACCGAAACTGATTGAAGGGGAGTACTATACCGTTAATCCGATGGCCATTCGATCTGCGCTGGATGTCTATGGCGAGAACGTCAGATACATCGTTCCGATCGACTCGATTGCACACGGCCGTGTGATGGTTGTTTGCGTTGGCGCAATGATGGTGGGAAGCACAGTCATCACACGGAAAGGTGGAGAACGAGTCGGAAGAGCAGAAGAGCTCGGTTACTTTAAATTCGGAGGCAGTACGCTCATATTGCTATTTGAACCTAACACAATGCGATTTGACGATGATTTGGTCGACAATTCCAGTGCCGCTGTTGAGACCCTGGTCAGTTTTGTTCCGTCTGTCGATATGTCGAGGCCCCAGGCTAACCCAGAGCAGGTCAGAGTCGGGATGTCCATAGGACACAGCCCAGACCAACCTCAGTACGCACTTGATATGCGGAAGAAAGAGGAGAACGTCACGCAAGACGAAAGGCAAGAGGCTAAGCGGAGGATCGAAGGTAGCCTTGCACCTGGACCGACTACTGCTGCGTCAATGGCAGGCTAAGTTGGGGCATTTGGAGGTGATTTGATTTTGATAAATAGGGAGCCGTTGAGGATAGCATGGTGGAGCATGTGAGCGACCATACACTTGTGGAACTGGCGTTCGGGTTATGAACATGATGGGAGAAAAGATGCATCCAATGACATGAACATATGTAGTCAATCAACTTGTGACTCTTGCTCACGTACAATTGAATGTCACCAAGTCCAACAAGGTGACAATGATATTGGATTTCTTTAAGCACTCTTATAAGTAAGGTTATCGCATTTGGTGATTGTGAAGCCGGAGATGGGGCGTGATGATCTAGTGCCTGATACGGCTTAGCTCGCTCTGCAGTCGCGCCAAGATCAAAACACACGAGCATCACACTCAAGCCCACGATCTCCGCCACGAACACGACTTGACCTAGAAACCGACGCTCGTTTCGACACAACCTTATTCTTATCCGGCCTCTCGGCAACAGTTGGTATAGTTACGGGGTATTTCCTGCAGACGCGCCCGGAACAATCCATCATAGACCGTCGAACAGAGCCTCAATGACATCCTACGCGACGCGCTCACCGCTGCAAACATTGACGATGACAAGTTCGCAAAGGCCGACGCGGAGATTGAGCTCGAGACTGAAGGAAAGGGAGGAAGCGCTTCCGAATGGACACGGCATCCACGTTACCGGCACCGCAGGCAAGCAGCAGGCTAACGGCAAGGTCGGCGGTGGTGCGGCGAGTAAGAAGCGAAAACCTGGTGAGTATCCTTCATGATCATTGAGTTCTACTGGTTCTTGTGTCAATGACGCTCAGGGCTAAGAGACGTGGGCGCAGACTACGATGAAGAGGATGACGGGTTTATGTTCACGCGCACGCGGTCTAAAAGAGCGAAAGCCGCTCCTGCCGTTTCACAGCCTCAGCCAATTATGGAGGAAAGGGAAGAACCGACACCTGCGCCGGCGAAATCGAGAAGGACGAGGTCGTCAGACGTACCAAGCGCCCCGGATAAGGAGGAGCAAGGGTTGAAAGTGAGAAAGAAGAGGGGTAAGAGAGACAGCGGGGAGAAAAGAGTGGTGGAGGAAGAGAAACTGAAGGGTAAATCGCGTGCCGATGGCGGGGACGAGGGCGCAGAGTTACGCGCGCGCTCAACCACCCACCCATCAAGAGGACCACAAAGAGGTGGAGAGGTGGACGATAGTGTAGACGTGGTGGGAGAGGTATTACATGTCGAACGGTCTCGAGATGTCACGAAGATCGCGCTCCCATTCGCGGACACGCCCGTCATCCGACGAAACAAAGAAATGCGCAAAGGAGCCGACACGGGTCATCGAAGAAGTAGCCTGGGTATGAGAGGCCGACGGGCAAGCTCGTTGATTGATGGTGGCAAGTCAAACGGTAGGCCGCGGATTGCCAGTGATGCGACGGACGAAAGCGGATTGGTCGCTGATGGACGTGAAGCTTTACCCCACGACGAAGTCGAGGTTGCCGAGTTCTACAAACACATCGAGAGTGACGGACTTCCGGAACCGCGGCGGATGAAGCAGCTGTTGACGTGGTGTGGGACGCGGGCGATGGGCGAGAAACCGTCGTTTGCGGCCAAGGATGGTAGTGCGAGGTTAGCTGGTAGGTCGTTTGACAAGAGGCATATTGCAGGTTTTGGGGCTGATGTTGTTTCCAATCAGCACGAGTGATACAAGAGGAACTGCTCAAAGACTTTTCGACCCGGTCCGAAATGTCGGATTGGTTCAACAGAGTAGGTTCTGCTTTCCTTGCGATACGAAGGCGTCGACTCTGCTAATTCTCAGCAGCAAGAAACCACGCCAGCGGTACTCGTCAAGAAACCCAATCCGAAAAATATCTCCAACACCGCCAAAATTCAAGACCTTGAAGAGCAGATCAAACGGTGAGCTTTCCCCGCCATCATCCATGGTACAATGACATGGGCTAAGAGGTCACGCAGATTACAAGAAGAGCGCACCACGTGGGAAAATCTACTCAAGTCCCCACCGCAAAACACGACGACATCCGCCAGCATCGAGAAAGAAACCGATCCAAGCACCCTCACCCGCCCACCGGCATCAAAAGCAACAATATTCGACCCCACCTTTCTCACCCCCGAACAATCCGCCATCCTAGCCCAACTGACAAACCACAAACCCCAACCCACCACATCCGACCATCAACCTCCCTCCACCTCCGCCCCCACCACAACCAACCCCTCGACAAATCCCTCCCCATCCTTATCAAGCTCAATAACAACCCGTCTCCAAACCTTAAGCACAACCCTCGAACTGACCATCGACGAATTCGCCCAGGGCATCCACCACCTCGACCAATTCGTCACCGCGGCCGATCGCGTCGCGGGCAAGATGTTGGGGATCGCGGCGGCGGTGTTGGAAGGCAGGGATGTGGAGGGTCGACGGCGGGCGGGGACGGAGGCGGTTGCTGTTGGGGAGGTTTTGAGGGGGTTGAGTCGGGTTGAGCGGTGAGATGAGATGAGATGAGATGGGCTGGGAAGGTTGGAGTCTTTTTTCTCAAAGGGTGGGTGTGGTGTATAGGTGGGTGGTGGTATTTGGGTTTGGGTGTTGGTGTTGGTGTTGGCATTTTGCTGGCATGTTTGGGAAGGGGGTACTACTAGTCATGAAGCATTTATCCATCTCCGTCGTTGAGTGTTATCCAATCGAATTCCAATCCCATTTCCCATTCCCCATTTCCACTTCTCATCAAGCCCTCGCTTCTGGTTCTAGTTCTGGTTCTGGTTCTACCATTTCCCGTGCTGCGACGTGAAGAAGAAGAAGAAGAAGAAGAAGAAGAAGAAGAAGAAGACCAGACTCCCAGCAGATCCCGCAATGACTTGGCAAAGGGCGAGCTCAAGCCGCTTCCATTCTTATTCGCCGAATCCGGCTACATTGGCATCAGCATCAGCATCAGCATCAGCATCATAGGCCTGTGTCCCGCACTTTCGTCCGTTCGCAGGCTTTGGTTCGAACGGCGAAGTGTGCATCTTTAACCTATGGGTTGGAATTCGATTCAAGGTGCAAACAGTAGTTAGGATCCGGTCGGAACGGCCCTCCCTTCAGATCTACTTTTTTGTTTGTTTGTTTGTCACACCTCTTCTCCTTCTCCTTCTCCTTCTCCTTCTCCTTCTCCTTCTCCTTCTCCTTCTCCTTCTCCTTCTCCTTCTCCTTCTCCTCTCCTCTCCTCTCCTCTCCTCTCCCCAACACAACACAACCCAAGCAAAAAGGGCGAAGGGATCCATCCAGTCCAACCCCGTGTCATGGCCGAAGCTACATATGATCATTGCTTTGCGTTCAGAGAAATCTGTTGGTTAGGCTAGGCTTACCAGTTGCTTTTCCTGGTGCTTGCTGTTGATGAGATGTTTGGAGTTTGTTTTTCGGCGAAGTGGCCGATCGGATAGAAGAGGGGACGAGAGGAGGGGGGACTTGGTGGATGGAGATGCAGTCGGGGGGAGAGATTGATCTGTGAGGCAGTGCTGATGGAGGGGTGGTCAAGGGCAGGCACATTGGGATAGAGGGTCCGTCTGTATGCCTAGTGGTTAGAAGTCAATCGAGTCAACTCGCGACGCTCCATCGACTCAGTCACGTCGGCTCCAATCAATCCATTGGTTTTGCAGGCAGATGATCGGGACATTGATCTCTCCTACCATGAACGAAGTCAGGGCAAACACATCACGTCACATCGAGTCAATGGGACGGAAGTTGATATTTAACAGGTTTGTAGGTAGCGTAGGTAAAGGAAAGATGTCCTTTTCTCTCCGTTGATTGAGAGAATGATATCTATCTTAGGCTCGAAGGTGTCTGGTGAAACATGTTGTCCAAGCTACTGCTACGTCCCTTGGTAAGCTGCGCTCGAGGGGTCTTGGTTTACCTGAGTGTTCTTCCCCTCGTCATTTCTGGGCCTCGCTGGTTGTCATTTGTTCAGAGCGATCAATGATGTGGGACGGTAGTGGTGGATCTGCCGACGGGTCCGTTTGAGGGACTCTATCTTGAGAGTTTCCTTGTGGGCGTTTTCTAGCAGGGTAGAGTTTGTGAGCGATGTTGAAAGGGTGAGAACTGGAGTTATCATTGCTAGGCACGCACCTGAGGATGATAAGTCCCACTGCTTGAGACTAGTGGTTCGGATGGAAAGATGAGTGCTGCGACTGCTAGGCTCGGTCTGACTGTTCGTTGTGATGTTGTGAAGAGGGGGTTGTGAGTGCGGGAGTGGGATAGAATATGGAATAGGAAATGAAACGAAACGTGCATAGACAATAACGCAATGGGGTTGACCCCGGCATGTTCTGTTTCTACGCATTGTAGATGGTGCTCGGCTATTCGGTGAGCACATGTGGACGGTAGGCATGGGCTAAGAAGGGCCAATGTGAGAATTGCGAATGCGGTTGCAGGCTGTGCCCGAATGCAAAACTGATGGTGGCATCGGTGTGGTGTGTATGAAAGTTGTTTCAGTCTGCCCATAGGGATGGAGGAATCCAAGGATGATGATTAGGACGATTGACGTCAGAAGCAACAGGCAACTGCTAAATGAGCAGATCTACCTAGCAGACGTGATGTAAATGTGTTTCGCTTGCACAACGAGATAAGAAATGAGCAAGTCCTGCGATTGAAAATGTGACTGCAGCCACGTCATCCACCACACATGCAGAAGAATGATCATCATATGCTCGGATCTGATCTCTGCATCGTGAAACGACAGACTGTGTTGAATGAAGAGAGCGGTCAGAAGAGGGCATTGACATTCCAGCAGGATGAGAATCCGAGGACGCAGTAGTAGTAGTAGTAATGCACCCCTCGACGATGCAGAAATGACAGCTGTCAAACACACACGACATGGAGGCACAACAGTAGGTCCATCAATCTGCCGTGCAAGATGATATGCGAGAGGACATCAAGTGATATGAGTTTCGGCAGCCAGCCGCTGTCAGCTGTCAGCTGTCAGCTGTCGACCACGACGCAGGTAAGAGAAAGTAAAGTAAAGTAAAGTAAAGGGGGTTCGTGCGACATGAGAGGTTGGAATGATCTCTCACAACGGCCGATGAGGTAGCTGTGGGAGACTGTTCCGTTGTTACCTGGTCTGATATGATAGTATAGAGAGAGGGTCGAGGGAGATATGTGGTGAGACTGAGAGGATATGCAAATATGTGAAGGGATTGATTAGAGAAGAAAGGACGTCACTGCATAAGGGATGTGATAGGTGAGCGGTGTGATGCCGAACAGACAGACAGACAGTGGGGGTGGAGGTGGGGAAGAAGGGAAGAAGGGATGTGCTTGATGATTGTCGCTGCGGCCAGGGTATTTGAGAGTCGGCAGGCAGCATACCTACTACCTAGTACCTTCATGGTTACCTTACCTTACCTTACCTTATGGCATGTGGGACGTGCTGCTGCAGAGTGCGACT
>QQTW01001188.1_pt1 | contig 17878 bp, 19 predicted proteins | sample 1904831 | NCBI WGS metagenome assembly QQTW01 (sample SAMN09435610, study PRJNA476489) | Subsurface metagenome, whole genome shotgun sequencing project. | reverse complement strand
TTGAGCAAGTTTTGCGCGTAGAACAACCATTTAAACGCGCCAGCTTAGAATTTAGACACGGACAAGCAAGCGAAGTAGTAGTTAATACTCCTAACGGGGCGGTACATTTTGGGCAAAATCACCCAGTTGTAACGATCGCTGGACCCTGTTCGGTAGAAAATGAAGCAATGATTATCGAGACAGCCCAGCGCGTCCAAGCCGCCGGAGCGCAGTTTTTACGAGGTGGAGCCTACAAACCTCGAACATCGCCCTACGCCTTTCAGGGACACGGTGAGAGTGCTTTAGAGCTACTCGCCGCCGCGCGCTCGGCAAGTGGATTAGGTATTATTACTGAAGTAATGGATACTGCCGAACTTGATAAAATTGCCGCCGTCGCTGATATAGTGCAAGTCGGCGCTCGAAATATGCAAAACTTTTCTTTGCTCAAAAAAGTAGGGGCGCAACCAAAACCTGTATTTTTGAAGCGGGGAATGTCTGCAACTATTGAAGAATGGTTAATGGCTGCCGAGTATATTATGGCGGCAGGCAATCAAAATGTTATTCTCTGCGAACGGGGAATACGCACCTTTGACCGTCAATATGCCCGTAATACCTTAGACTTATCAGTAATTCCAGTATTGCGAAGTCTTACCCACTTACCTATAGCCATCGACCCCAGCCACGGGACAGGTAGAGCCGAGTATGTCCCCGCTATGGCATTAGGCGCGATCGCGGCGGGGACGGATGCGTTAATGATTGAAGTTCACCCCAACCCCGCTAAAGCACTGTCTGACGGGCCGCAATCTTTGACACCTGATCGCTTTGACCGCTTGATGTCGGAACTAGCCGTAATTGGTAAAGCTGTAAATCGCTGGTCGCAACCTACCGCCCTAGCAAACTATTAAAATTATGTCTAAAGAATTTGTCATTGGCGAAAAAGTCCGAGTTGTTACCTTACCTCCTTACCTCAAAACCGCCGATCCTATGCCTATGTTGCGCCCTCCTGATGTTGTGACGTTAGGAGAAGAAGGGATAGTAAGCGATCGCCGTCCGGCCAATTATTGGGCGGTACGTTTTAATCAGGGTACTTTTTTAATTGATAGTCAATACATCGAAGCTATTAGCCACACCACCGAACAAGTAGATTTAGGCTTGCAACCTCAAGACTTGTAGAATGGAAGCACAGATCAATTACTTTTGGTATACCTAAATGCGATCGCTCTTAGCGCTGCGCTTTACGCAATCGCGCCGCACAATCTTAACTCTGCTCCTTGCTAGTTGCTTAACCTTAATGACTTGGTTAAATGTACCATCCGCTAACGCTATGGGGGGCAAACTTCCAGCTATCAATCAACCTGCACCAGAATTTACCTTACCGACAAATATCGGCGATGGTGAAATATCTCTTGCTGAACTTCAAGGTAAATGGTTAGTAGTTTACTTTTACCCCAAAGACTTCACCGCCGGATGCACGATAGAAGCGCGGAGATTTCAACAAGATTTGCCTAAGTACATAGAAAAAAATACACAAATTATTGGTATTAGTGCTGATTCAGTTGATTCTCATGCAGAATTTTGCGACTCTGAAGGGTTAAAATTTCCCTTATTAGCAGATACAACGGGAGGAGTAAGTAAAGCCTATGGATCGTGGATGGGATCTGTATCTGTACGTCATAGCTTTATTATCGATCCCCAAGGAATTTTGCGCGAAACCTTTGTTAAAGTAAATCCTACCGTTCACAGTACCGAAGTATTAGAGCGCCTAGAACAATTACAGGCGATTAGTTAAATATTGCAGATTCAAATAATCTTCTCATCCTTAGCCAAAATCCGCCCGTATTACAACTACACCTTTGGGATTCACTACCAAGAAGCTAACCGCTTTATGGATATTTTGATTGTTGAAGATGAACCGGAAATAGCTAGATTAATCCAACTATCTTTAGAAAAAGAAGGATTTGTTTGCCACACTAGCCAGGATGGTTTAACTGCATTGCGGGTAATTCAAGAGCAACAGCCAGATTTAATTATCCTTGACTTAATGCTACCTGGATTAGATGGGCTAGAATTATGTGCCAGAATTAGGCAAAAACCAGGAGCAAAAGATCCTTATATTTTGATGCTGACGGCTAAAGGTGAGGAAATAGATCGAGTCATTGGTTTATCTACGGGCGCGGATGATTATTTAGTAAAACCTTTTAGTCCCAGAGAATTAGTTGCTAGAGTTAGAGCGTTATTGCGCCGCAGTCTTCGCCAAGGAGGGCAAAATCAAGGATATAAGACGGGACACTTTATCATTGATCTAGATGGTCGCTCGGCTAGCCGCAAATTAACGGCGGGGGCGGGAGAAATTCTCGATTTGACGACTTTAGAATTTAACTTATTAACACTATTTGTCAGCAATCCGGGACGAGTTTGGAATCGTACTCAGTTAATAGATAAACTTTGGGGTAGCGATTTTTTTGGCGATGAAAGAGTTGTAGATACTCATGTTGCCCGATTGCGGAAAAAAATCGAGCCAGATTCTAGCAATCCAACTTTTATTAAAACTATTGTCGGTGTGGGTTATAAGTTTGAAGATTCGGCTAGTTAATGGTCAACCTACCCCAAAAAAACTTTAACAAGTGAATTTGCGATCGCGTTTATTTTTTTCTCACCTACTTGTAATGCTTGTAGGCATTCTCAGTTTAGTAATTATTGGTAAAGTTTCTTCACCCCGCTTTTTTGTTTTACGTTTAGAACAGTTAGAAGGTACAGGTTATCGCTTGCGTTACGCACGTCCCCAACTAATTGAAGGCTTTGAAAATGCTTGGTATCGCGGCACGCTTTGGTCTTTGGTTGTCAGCACAACAGCATCGGGAGCCTTGAGTTATTGGGTGTCGCGGCGCATTGTTCTTAGTTTGACCCAAATGGAACAAATCACCCGCCAAATCGCCGCCGGACAGCTAGATCGGCGTTTGCCAAATAGTGACATTCCCGAACTTGATCGCCTTAGTGCTAGTTTTAACCACATGACCGCTAGTTTAGAAGGTGTAGAACAACGGCGGCGCGAACTTATTAGCGATTTAACCCACGAATTGCGAACCCCGCTCACAATTGTCCGGGGATATTTAGAAGAATTAGCCGAGGGAGGAATAGAGCCTTCGGCGGAAATTTATCTCCGGCTATCCAGCGAAACCAAGCGTTTAGAGCGGTTAGTTAACGATTTACAAGAGCTTTCCAAAGCCGAAGCAGGCTATCTAGCAATTAATTTGCAGTCTATCAATATCCGTCCCTTACTAGCCTCTTTAGTGCAAAGATTCGCCGACCAATTGCACGAAGAAAGCCCCATTTTACTTTTAGACTGTCCGCCCCAATTGCCGTTAGTATGGGCAGATATAGACCGAACCGAGCAAATATTAGTTAATTTGCTCGGTAATGCTTTGCTTTACACAATTTCTGGCTCGATTACCCTGTCTGCTTGGACGGAAACGGGTAAATTGTGGGTAGCGGTTACAGATACAGGAATTGGGATTTCTTCAGAACATTTACCCCATATATTCGAGCGTTTTTATCGGGCGGATAGATCGCGATCGCGTCATTCAGGCGGTACAGGAATCGGGCTTGCTATATCTCGCCGTTTAGTGGAGTTGCAAGGCGGCGAAATATCGGTAGAAAGTAAGTTTGGTAAAGGTAGTACGTTTAAATTCTTTCTACCTTTAGCTTGAAAAAGTAGAGAGTTTGACCCTAAGTGCGATCGCGCTTCTTGTCTTAATAAAGGGCGATACAATAAGAGCAAACGATTAGAGAGGCTACATAACAAATGGCACAAAAAGTAGTTACATTGAGGGGCATTAACCGCCGCATTCACCAAGCACCTATAGACACTAACAACCGCTCAATTGCTCAACGCCATGAATTAAAGCGGATTTTTGTTCGCGCTGTGGAAGTTTTTGGCGATGAATCAGAAGCAAAGCTCTGGCTGAAAGAACCAAAATCTGCCCTTCAAGGGAAAGCTCCAATACAAGTAATTAACACTGAGTCGGGTATCCAGCAAGTAGAATTGATGCTGGGTCGTATTGAACATGGAATCTTTGTGTAAACTTCGAGTCTGGCGTATTTGTAATGCGAAACACACAAAGACTGCTTTCGATGGGCAAGGAGCAAAAATCAATGGTGGTAGATGGAATCCCATTGGTACGGAAGTAGCATACACATCAAGTAGTTTGGCACTAGCAGCCTTAGAGTTGTTAGTTCATTTGGGAGCTAAAGCATCGCCTGTATCCTATGTTGCCATTCCTGTAGATATTCCTGAAAACTTACTTATAGACCGAGTTGATAAAAACAACTTACCGAGCAATTGGCGAGACGATCCACCACCATCTACTCTTACTAATGTAGGTAAGCAGTGGATAAATAGTGGTGTAAGTGCAGTGATTCAAGTTCCTTCGGCTGTCATAGATGAAGAATACAATTACTTACTTAACCCAAATCATCGCGATTTTGCTCAACTTATTATCGGCGCGGCAAGAACCTTTCAATTTGATTTACGTCTTTTCAAGAAGTAGAAGGTCTATATTGAAAGGGTCATAGCTTACTGAACGCTCTGCGGTAGTGCGCCGGGACGTACTGCTAAATCCAGGGTTTGACCGTTGCGGCGCAAATCTAAGCGCAAGTTTCCACCGACAGACGTATCTTCTACAGCTTTTTGAATGCTCTCCGCATCGGTTACAGCTTGACCATTGAGCTTTTGAATTACATCCCCAGCTTTTAAGCCAGAAGTGGCGGCGGGTGAATTAGGTAAAACACGGACAACTAACACACCTCGATCTTCGACAATTGTAAAGCCGCTATCGGGAGCGCTGTTAAAATTTTGCTTAATTTCTGGCGTAAGGGCAACCATTTCAATTCCCAGATAAGGATGTTCGACTTTACCTTGAGCAATTAATTGATTAGCAATTCTTCCCGCCGTATTAATAGGAATAGCAAAACCTAATCCTTGCGTACCTTGAATAATTGCTGTATTCATCCCTATGACTTCACCGCGCTGATTTAATAGCGGGCCTCCAGAGTTGCCGGGGTTAATTGCCGCATCAGTTTGAATAAATGCCACCCGCTTATCAGGTACACCTACAGCGCTGCTAGAACGACCTGTAGCACTGATAATTCCAGTGGTGACGGTGCTATCAAGTCCTAAAGGATTGCCAATGGCGATCGCCCATTCTCCAGGTCTTAACCCCTCAGAATTGCCTAGTTTGGCTATGGGTAAGTTATCTGCTTGAATCTTAATTACGGCGACATCCGTTACCGGATCAGTGCCTAACACCTTACCAGTAAAGCGCCGACCATCTTTTAAGATTACGTTTACATTTGTCGCTCCATCAACTACGTGGGCATTAGTTAAAATCTGTCCATCTTTGCTAATAATAAAGCCCGATCCGGTTCCTCTTTCAACTCTACTTGCCGATCGCGGGATGTTATTGCCAAAGAAGCGGCGCAAGCGCGGATCGTTTGGTATGTTGCGAGTAACCGTGCGCGACGAATTGATGCGGACAACCGCCGGGCCTACTTGCTCTACTACCGAGGTAACAAAGTTAGTATTAGTCGCACCAGGTAATTGAGAAATCACATTATTACTAATAGCTGGAGCGGCAATTGCTGGCGCGATTTTAGTTTTCTCAGCTAAATAATTACTAGAAAATGTTGCTCCCGCACCTAGGAAAATTAGCGATAGATAAGTAGCACTTTTGCGCCAAGAAGCTGTTTTTTGATTGTTCATTTTAAGAATATGAGTAGTATATTTAGCGATCGCCTCCATTCAAGTCGATTCATCGGGCGATCTCAATTATTAGTTGCTTACTCTTATAAATCTATAACCCTGGTGTGAAGTTGTTATGACAGTGCTGTTACGTGATCGTGAATTTTTTAAAATATATACAGAAAAAGACGTTTTAGTTAAACAATTCTAAAACGTCTCTATAAAAATGCGATCGCATTACTCAGAATTTGTAACTTAGTAACTGAATTGCCATATCTTTTTGAGGCAAGTTGCCAGCACTAATTGCCACCGTATCGCTATCAGCACGACGCACAGCAACACCCTCCATCAATTCCAAAAACTGGTCTACCGCCACCAGGTCGCAACTATTACTATCCGCCGCTTGGGTTCTGTAATGAGTCGGAATCACCAACTTTGGATTAAGCTCTCGAATCGCTGCTTGAGCCTCCGTTGGATTGTAAGCTTTAACACCACCGCCAACGGGAATTAACAGCACATCAGGACGACCCATGAGAATTTTTTGTTCAATCGTGATCGGAGCCGCCGCACCACCCATATGCAAGATATTAATTCCGGCTTGCTTCCAGCGCCAAACTACATTATTGCCAAATCTTCTGCCATTGACGCGATCATGAAAGGTATTAATTCCTTGAATTTGAATGTCATTATATCGATATACCCCAGGCTCGTAAATTAGCTGAGGCTTACCTGGCAGCCCTTCTATGGCTCCCTCATCCAACAACTGACTACTTACTAGCACTAAACCCGATTCTACTTTAGGAGCGCGATATTTTGCCGTACAACCAAGCGTCCGAAATGGATTAACCAAAATTCGCGTTTTGCCACTACTAAACAAAAAGCAAGTATGACCCAACCATTTTACTGCTAACGATTCCCCGGTTTGCGCCGTCGCGCTCAAACTTGTCAACAGTGTTGTTGCCAACCCCGCCCCTGCATAACCTAATACTTGTCGCCGTTTCATTAATTTCTCCTCACCCTATGGACGACTGTAGTTGTGTCAAAAAGTTGCGTAACAATTGCTTACCCAAAGTAGTTAGTACGCTTTCGGGGTGAAACTGTACGCCTTCAATATGGGGGTAATTGCGATGCCTAACTCCCATAATCGTGCCATCTTCCACCCACGCTGTAATTTCCAACACTTCCGGGCAAGTTTGTGGCTCAATGACTAAACTATGATATCGAGTTGCGGTCATAGGATTATCTAAACCGCGAAAAACGCCTACACCAGTATGAGTTACTTGGGAGGTTTTACCGTGCATTAATTCTGGAGCCGAGACTATTTGACCTCCAAAAACTTGCCCGATGCTTTGATGACCCAAACACACACCCAAAATAGGCACAGTTTGCCCTAGTTGGCGAATTATGTCTAAAGAAATCCCCGCATCTTCCGGGCGACCGGGGCCTGGAGAAATTACCATCCCCTCTGGCTGCAATTGGCGGATTTGCTCCAGGGAAATTTGGTCGTTGCGGTAAACTTGAATAACTGAAGCAATAGGAAACTCTGCCCCTAGTTCCCCTAAATACTGCACCAAGTTATAAGTAAAGCTATCGTAATTATCAATAACTATAATCAAAACTCAATTTTCTCCTAGTTTAAGTTTAGTAGCGCTGCAAAAATTAGCTTATTCTTTATGCCCAAAGACTTCGCATCAGCACCATCAAGGGCGGCATAATTAAAACTCCTGCAACTAAAACTGCTACCAGCGCAGAAACTAAAACCGCCGCCGCCGCACAGTCTTTAGCTATTTTTGCTAAATCGTGGTAAGACTGCTTAACAGCCAGATCGACCACCGATTCTATCGCGGTATTGAGTAATTCCATCACTAACACTAAACCACTGGTTAGCCCAATTACTGCCATTTCAAGATGTGGCAATTGTAAAAAAATTGCTAACCCCATAGCCAAAACACCTACCCCTACATGAATGCGAAAGTTACGCTGAGTTTGAAAAGCGTAACTTATTCCACACCAAGCATATTTAAAACTAACAAGTAAATTTGCAGCTACAAGCCAAGATAACTCGCGCGTTGGAGTAACCTTTTCTGGTCGGCTGGGCGTTGATGTCGGAAGGTTTTGAGGCATAGACAGGAGACGACAGCAGAAGAAGTAGTTATTAGGTTGATAGCTATAGCAGTCTTGCTTGGGGTCACGGGCAAACTACTTGTGTCCTAGTTACAACAGCCCAATTTAGGGATTGTAGTCGCCATTAATGGTTAGCCCGATCAGTTGCAACAAAACAGCTTGCTGCTCTAGCATCTGTAATAGGCTGGCTTCATCAGGATGATCCCAACCCAAAAGGTGCAGTAAACCGTGAGTTGCCAGCCAAGCTAATTCTGTTTGCAGTGGATGCCCCTGCTCAGTAGCTTGCCGATTCGCGGTATCTACTGAAATAACAATATCACCAAGGTATAGCGGCAGTTGCGATCGCATTTCTTCATTCATGGGAAAATCTGCTTCTAAAGCTGCAAAAGCCAAAACATCGGTAGATTTATCTTGCTGGCGGTATTGATGATTAAGAACTCTAATTTCGGCATCATTAGTTAAGCGCAAACTAAGCTCGTAAGTATTTGCCGCAGGTAATTGAGATTTTAAATCTGTAATCCAGCACTCAAACCACTTTTCCCAGAGAGTAATTGACTCTGACTGTGGATGCAATTCATCAATGCGGCTGTCTTGAACGTTTACTTCTATCTGACAGGTTTTCTCCATTTCTTTAGTGTGTCAAGTAGGCAAGCCCTACCAGTACAGCTACTAATGCGATCGCTGTCAAGGCAAAATGCTGTAAAGAAGTTCCCCCCTTCTGTACCATATTCCGCATGGCAAGCTTGACGTAACTTGGTTTTGCTACAGTTGGTTCGGGTTTTTCTGTAGTGGATGTGTTCATACTTAAGAATAAATTTTTAACAGATTACTTCATCAATTTAACGCGCATCCCCCGGCGCAAGTCTAGTTTAGTTATCAGTTATTTGGTTTTGTTGACGCAAATAAGCTTGAATAAATAAATCTATTTCCCCATTCATCACATCTGTAACTGCCGTTGTTTCTACATTGGTACGCAAATCTTTGACCATTTGGTACGGATGAAATACGTAGTTGCGGATTTGGTTTCCCCAGGCTGCTTCTACTATGTCGCCGCGAATTTCGGCAATTTCTTGGGCGCGTTGCTCCTCAGCGATAATTAGTAGCTTTGCTTTTAAAATAGCTAAGGCTTTTTCTTTATTCTGCAATTGACTGCGTTCTTGAGTACAACGCACCGCAACTCCCGTCGGAATGTGAACAATTCTCACGGCAGTTTCTACTTTGTTGACATTTTGCCCACCTTTACCACCAGCGCGAGTTGTCGTAATTTCTAAATCTTTCTCAGGAATATCTAGATGAACACTGTTGTCAATCAAAGGCATAATTTCTACCCCAGCAAAACTTGTTTGCCGTTTATCATTGGCATTAAAGGGCGAAATTCTGACTAAACGATGAGTACCTTTTTCTGAGCGCAAATACCCGTAAGCATAGCGTCCGGCAATCTCTATTGTCACAGACTTTAACCCCGCCTCCTCTCCCTGGGAAATTTCCTCTAAAGCCACCTTGTAGCCATGTTCCTCCGCCCAGCGAGTGTACATTCTTAGCAGCATTTGGGCCCAATCTTGGGCATCGGTTCCGCCTGCGCCAGCATTGATTGTCAAAACTGCGCCTTTTTCGTCATAAGTCCCACAGAGCAATTGTTGCAACTCCCATACGTCGAGTTCGCGGCTAAGTTGACAGAGATTAGTTTGAGCTTCATTTAGTAAAGAGTCATCGTTTTCTAGTTCTAGTAGCTCTAAAACCGCCTTGGCATCCTCCAAACTTGCCTGCCATTGGTGGTATTGGCTGAGGCGATCTTTAACGCCGCCAAGCTCTTGCAATGTCTTTTGCGCTTCTTCTTGGTCTTCCCAAAATTCTGGCACTGAGGCTACTTTTTCTAAGTCTTGAACTTTGGCGTTTAGTGCGGGGATGTCAAAGATAGTCCTGAGTTTTACCCAGGCGGCTAGACAATAAGGCAACTTCGCGCTTGATATCTGAAATGTCCATGCGATCGCGCTTTTATGTACATATACTTGCATCTTCTATTTTAGCTATAGCTTGGTACGGAAACGATTTTTACCTAAACGCCATCAAAGTCTTCTCTCCATCAGCTTTAAGAATAATTGTATAAAGAGCAGCTAAAACTTATTTTTTACTACTTTATCTAGGATTCAATCTCTTGAATTGAACGCCATCTTCTTTGATTAAACTTAATCATTTATTCATTTACTCAGAAAATATACGTAGAAATGTGCGTCTAGCCAATAATCTCTCTAAGAAATTCAGTAAAACAACGATGGTTTGTTCTGGCTATTCTACGGACAATAATCTCAGCGATTTGAGGAACGTGCAACCGACAACCCCTCAATTATTACCTAGGAAAAAAGATTATTACTTAAAGTAGGGTTTATATGGCGGTCAATCAATCTTGTATCAAGTTCAATAGCCTAGAATTATTATTTGCATATTATCAAAGTCCCTCTATAGAGCTTCGCAATAGATTAGTAAATTTGCATACAGGATTAGTCCGCAAAATAGCTCATCATTTTAGCCATCAATGCACCGAACCCTATGAGGACTTGGAACAAATTGGTTATTTTGGTTTGATTCGGGCAATAGAGCGATTTAATCCTAAACAAGGCTATGCTTTTAGTTCATTTGCTGTACCTTATATTCGCGGCGAAATTATGCACTTTTTGCGCGATCGTTCTGGGCTTGTGAAAATTCCTCGGCGGTGGCAAGAAGTTTATAATCAAGGACAAAAAACTCGCAAAGAATTAACTGTAACTTTAGGTCGTTGCCCGACAGATACAGAACTTGCTCATCAACTTAATGTATCTATTCAAGAATGGTACGACAGTCAATTAGCGGCTCAAAATCGGAGGGCAATAAGTTTAGATAGCACCGTCGTCCAAAATATTGATTGTTCTCTAACGCTGGGTGATATATTACCCGATTCTCAAGCAACTACTACCCAACAACAAGATGAAGAAAGGGAACAATTGCGAGGAGCTATGAGTCAATTAGAAGAAAACACCAGAACCGCCGTTGAATTGGTATTTCTCAAAGAACTATCGCGCAAAGAAACGGCTAAAAGAATTGGCATTAGTCCAATGACAGTAACTAGATACTTACAAAGAGGTAAAGAGCAATTGATAGGCTTGCTACAACCTCAAATGCTGCAAACAGGCACTTAAAAACTTTCTTTAACTTTTAAATAAACCAGCAAACATAAAAACATTATTATGAAAGCTTTAGTAAATAACTTAGATTCAAACCCTTCAAAACTGATGACTGTAGATAAGATACATATTACTAACTTTACCCGTAAATGGGTTGAGTGCAAAAAGAATAGCCAGGTAGAACAAAGCAGCAGTCAAAGCATTAAAAAAAATAATACAAATTCTCTGCTACTAACAATGCTTGACTTAGTGTTTGAAGAAAGTTCAGAATTTCCCTTGAACAACTCGCAGTTTTATAATGATGGATTAGAAATATTATTAAAATATTGGGACAGTAAGAAGGATACAGAAAGAAGTGATATATATAAAAAAATATCTTTACAAAGTAAGCAAGACTTGCTAAGTTATATCGCGCTAAAAACTTTTGGTAAGGGTGAATATTTTTTTGCACAGCAGGTTGTAGAAGAATATATTAGTGATTACATAATTAATTTACCCAACGCCACAACTAATTACCAAGAATTGCAACTTAATAGCAAAGCCGTACTAAAATCAATAGAGGTGCAGCATGGAGTAATTGTAGAGCAATCAAAAGGTATTTATTCATTTTCTGATTTGGCGCTACAGGAGTATTTTACTGCTAGAGAAATTCTCAATAGCTCTACTCCCCAACTCCTAGAAAAATCCCTGCAAAATTTAGTAGAGCAGTTAACCGAAAATCGTTGGAAAGAAGTATTTTTATTGTTAGCTGGAATGCTGAGAAATGGAGATTATTTGCTCAAGTTAATCAAAAACAGAGTTAATGCGATAGTTGCCCAGGACGAGATTCTATTGCATTTTCTTAATTGGAATACGCAAAAATCTGTGGAAATAAAATCCCCTTACAAGTCCTCAGCTTTTCGCGCTTTATCTTTAGAATTCATTCTTAACATTGATTTTGACTTTGCTTTGACGTTGGATAACGATTTGGCTGGCGATACTGAGTTAAATACTGCTCATTTACATAGTTACACTCAAGAAATAAAAAATTGTCAGTTTAGTAAGGCTCAAAAGCAAGTATTAAAGCAATATTATTATGCTAATAAGCTATTAGTAGAGTGTCTCAACCATGCACGTTACGTCAGCCGTACAGTACGCGAAGAAATAACAGAAAATGTATTGATTCCTTTCTAACGCGATCGCAAATCTGCCATAGCACCCTTAGTTACTGATGCGATCGCGCTATCGGTAGCTTTTGGTAAATGGTAATACTTCCCGCCAGATGTTGTCGCCAATTCCTTCGCAAATCCCGTAGAAATAAACTTATTTTCGGTATCAATTACCAATAACTGCATCCCCAAAGCCCGAATTCTCGCTGCAATGTTGAGTAACTCAGCTTTAATATCGGGCTTTTCGCCTTCGGGGATGGTTTCGCCCAAACTGCGCGATAAAGAAATATTCCCGCGTCCATCGGTAATTGCGACAATGACTACCTGCCCAATATCGCCGCTCATTTGGGCATTAGTGCCGACTCTTACCGCCTGAGTTAAGCCGTGAGCTAGGGGAGAGCCGCCACCGCAAGGCATTCGTTCTAGCCGCTTTTTGGCGGCGGAAATTGAACGAGTGGGGGGTAATAAAACTTCTGCTTGTTCGCCGCGAAAGGGAATCAAAGATATTTGATCGCGGTTTTCGTAGGCTTCGGTTAACAGGCGCAATACCGCACCTTTGGCTGATTGCATCCGATTTAATGCCATAGAGCCAGAAGCATCGACGACAAAAACAATTAACGCCCCAGCTTTACGGACTAAACGCTTGACGCGCACATCGCCTTGTTCGACTATTACCCGCTTATCTGGTTGACGTTCGCGGCGGGCTTTTTGGTAAGGTGCAGCCGCTCTAAGTGTTGCATCTACAGCAATGCGGCGCACCGCACCTTTAGGCAACATTGGTTTAATATAACGTCCGCGATCGTCAGAATAAATTACACTCCGAGCGCCAGATTTGCCCCGTTTTTGAGCCATTTGAGCAAAGTACAACACGCTGGGATCTAAAATTACCCCCTCTGCGTCAAAAACAAATTCTTCAGGAATACTAGGCTGTTCTTCTTCTATTGGGGGTTCGTCAGGTTCTTCTTGTTCTTCTTGCTCGTCTTGTTGCTGCGACTGGTCTTGATTTTGGGGAGGTGGTGGCGGTGGCGGTGGTGAGTTCTCTGGGGGCGTTTGAATAATTGTAGCTCTAGGAACGATCGCTAACTCCACTCCTCGGCGCAAATCTTCCGCATTCACGCGGTTTCGTCCATCTATCGCCGCCGCCGCTTTAGCTACTTTAGCCGCAAATAATTCGGCTCTATGTCCTTGTACCCCAGCGCGGATTGCTTCATCAACTAGATAAATAATTTGTTCTTGGCTGATAGTGACATCTTTAAGCCATTCTCGCGCCAGAATAATTTGAGTTTTGAGATTGTCTAAGTCTTCGTCGTACTGTTGTAAAAACTCTTGAGGAGAGGCGGAGTATTGAATAACTTGGTCTACAGCTTGGACTCTTTGATCTAAACCCAAAATGGCATCGGCGCTTAAAGTAATTGCAATGCGATCGAGTAAATGTTCTCTTAAATTACCTTCTTCGGGATTGTAAGTAGCTACAAATAAAGGTTTGCAGGGATGCTCGAAACTAATCCCTTCTCGTTCGATAAAGTTGCGCCCTTCGCTTAAAACCGTCAATAACTGATTGCTAATTTGGTCATCTAATAAATTAATTTCGTCTACATACAAAACTCCCCGATGGGCTTGAGCGAGTATACCAGGCTGAAATACTGATTCTCCAGATTTTACCGACTGCTCTACATCTACCGAGCCAAGCAACCGATCTTCGGTAATACCGAGGGGAATTTGCACGAAAGGAGCCGGAATTACTTTTGTATCAATGTTATCGATTTCTGCTTCTTCGTTGAATATGCTACCTGTAATTACTTCAATCGGTGGCAATAAATCATGCAGTGCGCGCGCCATCACCGATTTAGCCGTACCACGCCTACCAGCAATCGCAATTCCTCCCAATCCTGGATCTACAGCTACTAGCAATAAAGCCAATTTTATGGCTTCTTGACCCACTACGGCTGTGAGGGGAAAAGTAGGAATTGAAAGAGAGGGCATGGTTTTTACAGTTAGTTGCTCCTAGTCAGCATATCAAATTTAACTACCGCACTAAAGACACAGCTAAAATATAAACACAAAGCATTTTTTTCCAGCCTCTTTTACTTTTATGTCTCTACCAATAGTCGCAATTATCGGTCGTCCTAATGTGGGCAAATCTACAATAGTAAATCGTCTGGCAGGGACGAACGCGGCTATTGTGTACGATGAACCAGGAATTACCCGCGATCGCACTTATTTAAATGCCTTCTGGGGCGATCGCGATTTTGTTGTCGTCGATACTGGCGGGTTAGTCTTTGACGATGACACCGAATTTTTACCGATGATCCGCGAACAAGCTGCCCTAGCCCTTACTGAAGCAAGTGCCGCCCTGATGATCGTAGACGGTCAAGCGGGGATTTGCGCCGCCGATGAAGAAATTGCCCAATGGTTGCGCCAACAAAGCGTCCCAGTGGTTCTAGCCGTCAATAAATGCGAATCTGCCGAACTTGGCTTAACTCAAGCGGCGCAGTTTTGGGAACTAGGCTTAGGTGAACCTTTCCCCATGTCAGGGATTCATGGCAATGGTACAGGAGAATTATTAGACGCGGTAATTGCCCACTTACCCCATAATGACCAGCTTCCAGACGTAGAGGAAACAAAAATAGCGATCGTTGGGCGACCAAATGTGGGCAAATCTAGCTTACTAAACGCCTTTGTTGGTGAAAATAGAGCGATCGTTAGTCCGATTTCTGGCACAACCCGCGATGCGATCGATACTGTAATTGAAAGGGATGGCAAAACCTACCGTTTAATCGACACCGCAGGCATTCGGCGCAAAAAAAATGTAGAATATGGAGCCGAATTTTTTGGCATCAATCGCGCGTTTAAAGCTATTCGTCGCGCTGATGTAGTTTTGCTGGTACTTGATGCCGAAGACGGCGTTACAGAGCAAGATCAAAAATTAGTAGCGCGGATTGAAGAAGAAGGCAGAGCTTGTGTCGTAGTAATTAATAAATGGGACGCTGTAGAAAAAGATTCTTACACAATTTACGACCACGAAAAAACCCTTAAAGAGCGGCTGTATTTTATTGAATGGGCAGAAATGATTTTTGTCAGCGCCAAAACTGGGCAGCGAGTAGAAAAAATCCTCGAATTAGCGGATGTCGCCGCCACTGCCCACAAACGCCGCGTTACAACTTCGGTAATTAATGAAGTGCTAGAAGAAGCCCTACGCTGGCATTCACCACCCACCAGCCGCCAAGGTCGTCAAGGTAAAATTTATTACGGTACTCAAGTAAGTACACAGCCCCCAGCGATCGCATTATTTGTTAATGAAGCTTCCCGCTTTCATGAAAACTACAAGCGCTACATTGAAAGGCAATTTCGTCAGCAACTAGGGTTTATTGGTACTCCGATTAGGTTGTTTTGGCGCAGCAAAAAAGTCCGCGATGTCGAAGATACTGGCAGTACAGCTAATCGTGCTACTCGTGTTAAAAGCTACTAGCAACAGGGCAATGGGGAAATTTTGATAATTTTTCCCCGATGTCAATTAGATTAGATTACGGCTCTACAAGTTGCACTAATGGATTTACTGCGAAATCTTCCCCTAGGGCTATACCTAGAACAACCGATTACTTGGCTGCACAAAATAGATCCTAGAGTAAAGCTATTTTGGCTATTAAGTTTTTTAGCTGCACCTATTTTAGCTGCTGTACCTTGGCGGATTGCTTTGGTAGTGATGCTAATTGCTATTACTCTGACGGCAAAAATTCCGCTTCGAGCCTGGCGGCAACAAATGGGGTTTTTGTTAATACTCTCTGGTTTGGTGTTTCTGTTAGGTGTTTTTGTCCCAGACTCTTTTGATGTCAAGTACCAACCCCGCTTACCACCAGTAGATTCCAGCATTGCCAAGGCTTCAGACTACCAATACATCCTATTTCAAATCGAGCGATTTACTATTAATAGGCGATCGCTCGATTTGGCAATTCGGGTTAGTACACTGATGTTTAACGTAATTTACAGCAGCAATCTTTACTTACTAACCACCGCCCCAGAGGAAATTACCGCCGGAATTGAAAGCTTAATGCGTCCTTTGCGCCGTTTTAAAGTTCCGGTTACAGAAATTGCTTTGACACTAACTTTATCTTTGCGGTTTATTCCTTTGGTTTTAGAAGAAGTCCAAAACTTAATTCGCTCTGTCAACACCCGCGCCATAAATTGGCAAAAGCTCGGTGTGAAAGGAGGAATTAGAGTATGGATGCTAGTAGCCGAGCGATTATTAGAAAATTTGTTATTAAGAGCCGATCAAATGGCTAATGCGATGACCGTCCGGGGTTTTACTAGCCCAAATCTGCATCGCGTCCAATGGCAGCAGTTAAAGTTAAAAACAATTGATGGGATTGCGATCGCATTTTTAGTTGTATTTTGGATGGCGCGGTTACTGCTATTACAATTAATTAGCAACTGACCGCTTGCTTAACTTATAAATTAGCGATCGCAACTCTACGAAAAGTTGGGTGCGGGAAAATGCCTGCGCCAACTTTTTCAAGAGAGTATAAGTTTCGTCACTCAACCATTGTTTTGCCAACGTTAATAAAGTCAAACGCTTATAATTATCGCTGTCTCGTAACGCAGGAAAGTAGGTTACGGCCTGCTTGCGGTAAACATTTGCTGTTTTATAATCTTTTTGGAGCAGAGGCTTCCAAGCGATGGAAAGATACGCACGCCCATAAGCTTGATCTTTCAAATACTGCAACTGAAAAGGAACAGATTGAAATGTTTTATCAATTGTTTTCAATCGATGTAATAAATGCATTTCCAAATTATTAGATTTGCTTTTTAGATGCTGGCGGTAGGAAACTAGAGGTTCTCTAATTAAAGCAAAAGAATAACTTGCCGCGATACGAATCCACATATCCCAATCTTCCGCAGAAAGCAAGTTGGGATCGAAGACTCCAACAGTTTCAAAACAGCTGCGACGGATCAGAGGGACGCTGCCACACAAAATTAGATTTTCTGCTATAGCCCGATTCCAAACATTCCCCACTGCTTCCGGCGCTTGCACAATAGACAAATGATTGCCTTGTTCGTCTATGTACTCTATCCAAGTATTCACCAAACCTACATCAGGATTTGCTTCTAGGCACTGCACTTGTTTTTCTAATTTAGTTGGCTCCCACAAATCGTCACTGTCTAAGAAAGCTATGTAATCTCCTTTTGCCTTGGCAATACCAAGGTTTCGCGCGACTGCCACCCCTTGATTAGTTTGCACTGTTATTTCTATTTTTGAATCTGTCAAATTCCCAAGCCATTGTGCCGTTGAATCCGTACTTCCATCATCAATAATTATTACTTCAAAATTAGTGAAAGTTTGATGGAGAAGGCTTTCTAAAGCTTTTGGCAAGTAATTTATGGCATTGTAAGTAGGAATAACTACTGTTACAGTCGGCATATATTTTCTTTGCTCTTTAATCGCTGATTTGATAGAAAGTTAGGTGTTGCTCGTTCATTGTTAAATTTGAATATCCAACTTTTGCCCCTAACATTAACCGATAAGATTTACGGAATAAAAGTTATTAATCATTTCCTACAAGTTATCAAGTAAGTTGAAAATCTTAAGTCTTGGTGCTTCTTTAAATTAAATTATTTGTCAGTTTTAACTATTAGCTAACCTCTGTTAAGCCTAAATAAATCTACACTTATATAGGTAGCAATAAATTTGTCTATCTATATATAGTATTGTTAGCCAACAAGTACAAAGCAACTAA
>QQTW01001187.1_pt1 | contig 17883 bp, 16 predicted proteins | sample 1904831 | NCBI WGS metagenome assembly QQTW01 (sample SAMN09435610, study PRJNA476489) | Subsurface metagenome, whole genome shotgun sequencing project. | reverse complement strand
TCGACCGAGCTCGATCGAACAGGTCGATCTGGGCGTGCCTCTGCCCCGGCCCATCCTCGAGATCAACTTTCCCACCGACGGCGGTCGTCTCCCCCCCCTCGACGTTGCCGGAACGAGCGGCGGCGGCGGAGGTGATGGTGGTGGTTTTTCCTCGGGCAAGATGTCCGAGTCGCGTGCGCTCGCCATCGCCTCGGGCTCGACCTCACGATCGTTGTCGGTGACCTCTGGCCAGCCCGGCTCGAGCGGGCCGTCGTCGACGTCGGCGTCGGGACGCTTGGCGTCGATCCGTGCGAATGCGATGCTGCTTCCCCGCGTGGACCGGCTACCGCCCGTGCCGCCCATGGCCAACCAGGCCACCTTCCTGGTCCGATACGTCCACCTGGTCCTCATCCTGCACGAAGCCACCAAGAAGCTCTACTGCGCCGACGTCGTCCATCGGACCTGGGCCGAGCATCAACGGGCCATCGCCGAGTCGCGGTCCGAGCTGGAACGCTGGAAGGCCGACCTGCCGAGCATCTTCGACGCGACCAAGCCGCAGCGCGATCAGACGTGGGTCCGCGAGCGACTGCACCTGGGCATGCTCTACCAGAGCACCACCATCGTCGTCACCCGGGCCTGTCTGTGCCCGCTGCGGGAACGCATCCCGAATGAGAGCCCCGAATCGCAGCAGTTCAATCAACGGACCGGGGAGGCCTGTACGCAAGCCGCCCGGGACATGATCGCCCTGCTCCCTGACGAGCCCAACCCGGCGGGCGTGTACAGCGTCGGTCCCTGGTGGGCCTTTCGGCATTATCTGCTCCAGGCCTTGGCGGTGCTGCTCGTCGAACTGTCGCCGAACGGTCAGCGGATGGCGTCGGAGCACGGGCGCATCTTTGACGAGGCCAAGAAGGCCATCCGCTGGTTGTGGGCGCTCGCGGCCCGGGGTCCGGCGGCCGCCGCCCGTGCCTGGGCCACCATGGACGATCTGATTCGTCGGATTGCGCCGCTGGTGGGAGGGGATGTGTCGGATCTGCCGCGAATCGAGACGACGAATCTCATGGGACCGCTGATGGGGGGGCAGCCGTTTGGGATGCCCGGTCCGATGTATCAAGAGCCGTCGATGGCGCTACCAGCGGCATCCATGTACCATCAGCAGGCCGGACCGAGCTACGCCGCACCACCGTCGCTGCAGCAGCAGCAGCAGTTTGGTCCATCAGCCATGCCACCGCCGCAGCCGTCGACGATGTTTGCCGCGGGCCCCACATCCGTTCCGGGTCCAGCACAGGGCGGCGTGCCCGGGCCGCCACCGTATTCGGACCTCAGCTACCTGTATCCGACCGTTCCAGGCATGACGGGGTTGGACCCAGAGACGGAGCCGCAGCTGCCCCAACAACAACAACAACAACCGCCGTACCGGTAGTGTGAGTAGGTATGAGATGGCTCGTGGAATCGACGAGATCTTCTTCAAGTAATTTCCTCTGTGAGGAACCATGTCGATCATAATTATCAGGCAGTGGGGAGGGCCACCACATCGATCGATCTGGCTTTTCTTTTTTAGTAAGGGAATCATCGCTACGTGCGGGTGTACTCAGGTCGGTGGCTATCAACGATGGGATGAATGTAATGGGACTGGTGCAGATCTGGTGTGTCTGGCGCTGAGGTAGGTTATATGGTGCATGCGAATAGGTCTGATGGGATAGACAAAAGCTGGAATGACGGAAAGAGGGAGTGGGAATGGGGCGGGAGGATGAAAATGATGGTTCGGTTCCTTGATGATGTTGCCGTTCATACATATGGTGTTGCTCTGGCTATGATTATGTCAATGGTCTAAGCTTGTCTGATTCGCACTTTATTACATTGTCTTTAGCATGTTCCGTTATGAGCTTCTTTCCCAATCATCGTTTTCCAGCCCGCTATGGATGGCTTCACAGTCCACAGTCATGACTATCATTCGGTATAGTATCATGCTGCTCAACTCGCATCCCCCCATTCTTTCTTTCTTCTTTGTACGGCTTCTCATGACATGCCTAATGAGCGTATTCCATGCATACTCCGCCTATGAGACGCTCGTAGAAACATTTCAAGACATGACCGAATGCATATCAATCATCGTGAATCGAATGTTTAAACCCAAAAAAGAGGGGTTGCTTCATCGCTCTCCATGCCTTGAAGGATCAAACGGTCTTTGTGTACAAGAGATCTTCTTCAACCTGTGTACGGAGGTTGCAAGGTTGATTTCGTTGTCCACCTGGATCCTCAATTCAGCCGTCATGTGAAAGAAATAGAAGAATCAAGGAGTAATCACCAACCCGTCGTCGTTTATCGTCCTTGTGATGAAGACGATCTTAATCAACCTTCATCGCACAGACAATGATGATGATACGTCCGCTTTCGTCGCACTCGGAGTGGAGATTGGGTTGATCCTCATCGCAATAACGACGATTGCATGTTGGCGATTGCTGCATCCCATAGAATCTGGCAGATAAGTCCAGGATCAAAGTGAGTTCCCCCTTGCGGTTAAGTCCAGGTTTGAGGCCATCTCTCGAGTTTCCTCATAAAGTGATGGGGAACAGGTCCACGTTTGGATTACGACCGAGGGCAGAAGCACTGGAGTATGATATAAGGTCACTGTTATATGTTATCCTCATATATAATGTACTTACTGTTCCGAACAACAACGGAACCGACTCACAAGCAGCTTTTAATCATAGCTCCACCTAAAAGATACTTAGCGGTAAGAAACCTCAACGTCCATCTCAACCCTCTGGACTTTTTCACTGGATGAACCTTTAAGTCCACCCCCTTGAAATAGGTTCGGGGGTCACCAGATCGAGAATCTTCCCCATTTGTAAGTAAGACCCTGGGCTTATTTGCTAGATTTCTACGGTATGTGCTTTGTACGAAGCTTTCTCTACTGTATTTGTTGTTGTCTCATGCCTGCAAGGGGCTGGTCGATATAAGGTGCGGCTCTGCTCTTAGCCACGGATCTCGGAAATTTCCCCGAAGCCAGGGCAGCGGGAACCGGAGCGATGTAGCCTGGCGCGCGAGCCGCGGGAGGGGAGGAGGCCGATCCATTCAATCTTTGACATGTCCCTGTGCCTAACTTACGTATCCGCTCGACCGAGCTTTAATCAACCTCACAGCAATTCCCAAACATGCACATTTCGCTATCTAGCATCTCTACTCGTCAATGACATGTTCGGAAAAGCCGCTGGGCTGGACAACTAAAACATAGCTCTCCCAGAACTTGAGAGAGAAGAGAAAAAAAAACTTCCCGTGGGGAGAGGGAAGGGGTTTCGAAAGAAAGAAAGAAAGAAAGAAAGAAATCACAATTCAAGCAACCAAGCCATGGACAACAACGACAAAGACGACAGCAACTCCTCATCGTTGAAAATCCACCGCGTCTCGACCGCCGAGAAGGTCGAAGCGGATTACTTCCATCCGGAGACGCGACCGAAGAATATCGATAGGCATTTGAGGACTGCAAAGGAGTTTATTGATTTTCATACTGGTGGTGGTCATCAACAACATCACCATCCCGATTCTGCCGCCGCTCCTCAAACTTGGTCTTTCGATACCACCACCAACACCATTACTCCCCCAGACCAACAACACCATCAACGCCAACATCAACAACAGAACCCGCATCAGCCGCAACGACAATCGCAGCAGGAGCAGCAGGATAAGCAGGGGAAGCAAGAGCAGCAACAGCAACAGCAACAACAACCACCAAGACGCTTAGTCCTAATAACCTCCGGCGGGACCACCGTCCCCTTGGAAAACCAAACAGTGCGCTTCATCGACAATTTCTCCGCTGGAACCCGCGGGGCCACATCAGCCGAATACTTCCTCTCATCCTCGTACGCCGTAATCTTCTTGCACCGAGAATACTCTTTGCTTCCGTACTCGCGCCACTACAGCCATTCGACGAACTGTTTTTTAGATTTTCTTCGTGAAGGGCCCAATGAGAGCGTCGTCGTTGAAGACACCTATCGAAAAAAAATGGTGGAGGTGTTAAGGAAGTATCGAAAAGCTAGACAGGAGAAAATGTTGTGTTTGGTTCCTTTTACCACGGTTACGGAGTATTTGTGGCTACTTAGGGGTATTGCGGAATTGATGGCTCCCCTGGGGAAGAGGGCCGTGTTTTATCTCGCGGCTGCTGTCTCGGATTTTTGGGTGCCGAGGGATAGATTGGTTGAACATAAGATTCAGAGTGGAGAGGTGGAAATTGATCCTGGGTTGAAGAATGATAGGGGTATGGCTGGTGTGACTGGAGCTACTACTAGGGGTAGTGGTGATGGTGATGGCGGTAGTGGTGGTGGTGAAAGTGGGGGTAAAGGCGATGGTGGAGTTGATGGTGATGCTACTGCTGCTGCTACTACTACTGCTGGTGGTGGTGGTAGTGAAAGTGGTAATGAGAGTAATGGTGGTAGCGGGAGCAACGGTAGTAATGGAATCGAAGGTAGTGCTGCCCCTTACAAACCTCGTGCGGGTGGCAAAGCTGGTGAAGGTGAAGGTGAAGTAATTGATGGAAGAATCGATGAAGATACCGCAAAGAATCCCAAAAACAACAACAACAACGAAAATGGTGAAATCTGTGAGAAGAAAGATTCAAAGGATCCAAAAGATACAAGAGATACAGAAGTCATCAAAAGAAACATTCACAAAAAACTCATCGTCGACCTCGACCCCGTCCCTAAATTCCTCAAACGACTCGTCGACGGCTGGGCGCCCGAGGGGATGATCGTGAGTTTCAAGCTCGAGACGGATCCGTCATTGCTGGTTCTCAAAGCACAACAAGCTCTCGAACGGTATGCGCATCATTTGGTAATTGGGAATTTACTGTCGACGAGGAAATGGGAGGTCGTCTTTGTTGCTCCGGGATTGGAAAAGGAAAAGTGGATTCGCGTGCCGAGTCATAAACGCACCAAGAGCGTGTCGGGGGTGAAGAGTTTGGTTGGGTTGGCTGCTTTGAGAAGACGGGAGGGGAATGGTGGGGAAGATGGGGAAGAGGGAAATGGGGATGGGGAAGTGGACGGAGAGATGGACGGAGAGATGCAAAAAGAGGAAGAAACTGAACCGGTGGAAATTGAGAGTCTGATTGTTCCAGAGGTGATTGAGATGCATGAGAGGATGATCAGAGATTATGAAGGGAGGAGGATGAGGAAGGAGAGGAAGATGGGAAATGAGGATGGTGATAAGAGTGTCAGTGATCATCATTGAGCTTTGAACGGGAAACTGAGGAGGCTGACGGCGTTTCTTTTTCGGCCTAAAGCTGAATCATTATGCTCAGCGAGATCAACGAAGCCAGCTGAGTGCGTCCAATACACCGAATCAGCAGAGGCGGGAGATGGATGTCGAAAAAGAGCAGCAAGAAGAGCTCGAGAATGAGGCAGACAACAAAGATTATGCCATCTTTCGTGACAGTTCCACCAACCAAGACCAAGACCAAGCGTGGGAGTTACAAAGAGATGAAGTATCTGATATCCCAAGAATGAGATCTCAGCATTCAACAGCCGGATATCGAGATGGGATCGCGCACGCGAAATCCCAGTCGGTACAAGAAGGATTCGACGAGGGATATCCTATCGGAGCGAGACTCGGGATGGAAGTGGGATGTATATTGGGTGTATTGGAGGGATTGGTCAGTTCATTCTCCGCATCTGGCACGGCAGGTACTACGGCGGGTCACCATTCGTCATCGAGGACGATTTATAGTCCGTCTTCTTCTTCCGCGGAGGTGAGAATCACGTCACGCTCACCAGCCAATATTCAGAGTGTCGGGAGTGTCGAGAGTGTCGAGATACATAGGGAAAGCGGCGTGGGTGAAGAAGAAGAAGTTGCTGCGAGCAAAGGCATCGCGACGGACCAAGAGAAGCAGGCATTCGATGGAAAGTTATTGAACCAACGAGATGAGAAGAAAAGATTCACAGAACTACTCCAACAAGCGCGAGAAGAATTGAGAGTCCACGCTCTTGTATCTGAATATGAAGATATAATGCGAAGACGAGAAGACGAAGAACAAGAGAATGATGGACAGAAAAATGCGAAGGACAAAGAGGACAGTCATGATAGAAGAAGAGATGCTGATGAGCGAGATGATTCCCAAATTGGACAAGGGGAAAGCGACAACGAGGATGAGAAGGAGAAGGGGGCTTTATGGATCGAGTTGATTCCAGCAACGCCACACCCAACAGTTCAGAAATGGCAAGAGATTATCAAATCGGAGATGAGAAGGTTGGGTGTAGTCGAGCTGGACTTCGGCTTCACTTGACTTCTTCTTCTGGATTACAACTGAGGATTGACGCTTCCCATGTCCTCCTCTTTCTACTCGGTACTTTTGAACTACTACGAGGGATTACGAGGGGAGAGTAGTATCGCACCGCACAGTACCGGGCCCCCTTTTTTTTAGACGATGCGAGAAGTGGGTGGCTTGTTAAAGGGCACGATACTAAAAGATCAATAGAAAAGATATGTAGAGCAGTGGAATGAGTTGGCTGGTTGGTCTTTTTTGAATATCCACCTCGGGCCGAAGGAGTAAACTACCGTGAGTTACTTCGTACTATCGTTAGCCATACCAATAGATCTGGCTTAGAATTTGATTCATCTATCTATCTATCTATCAGTATGGTTACTCGGGAGAGAAAGAAAGAGGTATCCATAATCTAGACGAGGGAAACTAAACTCCTTCCAAGCGAAGGAGAAATACATTGACTGGGGAGTAGGGCAAGGGCACCAGGTTTGATTTTCAAGAGGTTATGGCGAATATAAGCGTCTTCTGTGGTAGCTCTGTTGATCGCTTCTCTAGGTATCTATTATAGAGGAGGTATGTACGGGTATCTAAATAGGGACGAGGGATTCAATTGCCCTACGAAACGTAGGACACTCTCTCGCGGAGGACGGGAAGTTGAGAAGAAGCGAATAGGTCCCGATGCGATCATAATGCCCTATTGTCTCGATCTGCTTCTTCCCTCGCTTGTGTGTCTAGTTACAAGGCTAAATATAAAGCATAGAAAATACAATGAAGAACCAAGCTTCAATATACTACTTGCGCAGACACGCTGCAGACAATGAAGGTAGGTCCTAATTCCGTCGCCGGTCTAGTATACAATACTCGAACTCGATGTAGTCTGCTCGATATACAGGGTACGGTACGACCTCAGAGTAATAGAAAAGATGACCGTGGCTTGGCTGGGACGATTCTCGTTGCTCTTGTCCGTTCCCTTCTATCATCATCCTCTTGGCCTGTTTCGTTGTTTGTTTGGAACTCTTGTTCTCTTGTTGCACTTGGCCGGACCCCAACACCGTTAAATGACCATCGTATTTTCGGGGACGATCGAAACGGTACTGCCATTGTCGATGCTGAGAACGATTGAGGACGTCTCTTTTGTTCTGCGCCCAATCTGACATCGTCGAATCGATACGCTCCTCCACCGGTCTGACCATCACCCTGACCCGCCCAACTCACTTCCGGTAACAGTCCATACGTCTTGCCCATCCTCTTCTCCAGCACCCCTCGTAACTCCTCTTCCTCCACTTTCCATTTATATTTCAATTTCTCCCTCCGCTTACCAAACCGATGATCGAATTTCGTTTCCTCTCGTGCAAAACACACTTCCAATGCTTCCAACTGGGGTTCAAACGTCGACGTGGCCAGTTTCTGTATCTCGATGCATTGCTTCTTCTCGAGCGTCTCGAGTTGCCGCGCTTGCGTATCTCGTAGCACGTTGATCCGTGCCGAATGTAAACGCGACATATCGTCTCGTAGATAATACTGCTGGTGGAGCTCGCGGAGGTCTCGCTCGGTGAGTGTCCGTGTAGGGAACGATGGTCGACTAGGATCTTTGCGAGGGGTGTACGGTCGATGTTGAAGTTCTTTGGGAGAAGGTGGTGTAGAGGGAGGAGGCCCCACAACGCCAGCCATGTTGCAGTAGTCTTCCATGTGCCGAAGTCGGATCTTACATGCGCGTTCTTCTTGCGCGAGAGTCTGACGGAGCTCCATCTCCGCTGCGAGATGGCGCTCTTCAAGAACATTGGCTGCTTCCGAGTGCTAGATTCACGTCAGTGGTTTGAGTAGTGGGACAGAACGGTAGATATATACCTTATCACGCATTCGTTGCTCCAGCTCCGAATGTTGATCGAGCATCTCCACCTTCTGCTGTCCATGCCGCGTCCACATGATCCATTTCTGTTTCTGTTCAAACGCAAGAAAGCGACGCTGTTGGTCTAGTTGGCTTCTTCGTAGTCTTCGGAGTTCAGGGTTGGCCAGACTCCGTGCTTTCGCAGTCAGCTGCTCGAGCAGCTGTACTGGATCTACTGCTGTAGGTTCTGAAATACTGATCTCCGGCCGAACATCCTCGACAGGAGATTCGAAAACGAACTGCGCTCGGGTGGGTGGGTCACAGGCTGGACAACCTCCGACGGGCGAGTGGATCGCCGAACCGCATCTGCAGCAGATTTCCGTTCGACAGCCGCTACCGTATATCAGCAAGTTTTTTCAACGTCTCGTCCTGATCTACCAACCAGACAATACGCTCCCTCCCTTCAACCAGATGTGCGCGAGTACATTGCTTGCATTTGATCCAGGCTTCTTCGGCACACATGTGCCAGAGAATGTCCAAACTCCAGTCCTAATATTGTTAGCCACGCCATTAGATGGTCATCACAGTAGACCCACCGCTGAACACGCTTGCCCTTCGATATGTGCCTTGCTCAAACATCGCCGACATACCCTGGCGCTGCACCCTCCACAAATGGTTTCTGATGCAAACTCCGACGCTGGGGGCGGCAGCTCCTCCTGACACTCCGGACATGACGTCTCTCTTCGTCGAGCCGTGTCGAGCTCCACCACCATCCGCACAAACCGGTCTCGTTCGTCCTGGCTCAACAGCTGCTTCAGCACCCCCGCCGCCACGGGCTGCTTGCAACACGTCACGGGGATCGTCTTGGCCGTCCGCATGACCGTCATGATGAGCTGATGCAGACAGTCGTTGCAGTAGTGATGCCCACAGTCCAAGACCTGCAAGGTCCTACTCTTGCGCGTTCCCCGTCGACATCTCGTACAGTGCCTACTCATCGTTAACGTATTCCGTCACGAAGGAGAGATCGACGTACGTGACTTCGCCTCCGCTTTTGTCCTTCGTTGTACGCGACAGTTTGGTCAATCGACGTCGGATACTGTCGTACGGTTTGCGGGGCGCATGCAACGACGACGGCGCCAGCGACGGAGCTGGCAACGACGATGGCTTCAATGAGGGTGATAACGGTGACGTAGGCGATGGCAGCGGATGCGTCAACGGGGGCGAAGCCAACAACCTGGATGGACTCTGAGGCGGTTGCTCCACCCGTGCCAGGAAGACATGATAATCCGTCGTCGAGTGCGCCTTGCCAACCAAGGTCGGCCGTGATAGTGGCGCTGGTTTTCGCTTCCCCTTGATATGCTCGTGCGAGCTACGTGATGTTGCCGTAGTCGACGCTGAACGGGCCGATGGCGACAGCGATCGACGGTTGACGCTGGTACACGTCGTGATCGATCCTGACCGAGGGAAGACTGCCTCATCTTCTTCGTCATCATCAGATGATGACCGTTGTCCCGCTTCCCCACCAACACCCAACACCTGTACCCGATACAAGACATTGTCAAGCTCGGGCGGGTCGAGTGCAACTGCCGGATTCTCGGCGCGGCGTGCATCAGCCACCACCATCGTCAATGTCTTCTTTCTACCCCACCCTCCTCGTTAATGGCCATTGGTGGTTGGAAGATATCAGATTCAAGTTCTGAAGATCCGCACAGTAGAGCTTTAACCCACGATACTGTTCTGAAAAGGGAGTGGTTGAACGAAGAACTGCTCCTCGAGATCTACACGGGCCCCCCCTCCTGAATCGGCTCAGCTTCAAGCGAAGCTTAATATCGCGCCCCAGACCCGGAGTGGCATGCAACTGCTGCACGTCCACGCAGGAAGATCCTATTCGGCGACCGCAGGGCCGGCCACGACTACGGCAAAAGGGATGGTTACACGGCAGACGCTCGCAGGTGAAGTGTGAAACTGGCGACGGGCAATCCAGCGGAGCACAGTCGGGGCGATCCCTCGTGCTTGTGCGAAGCTTCAGCCCCTCGTGAGATACGGGTACAGATTGGATCTAGAAGAACGCCAGCTCGTACGAGAACGGTCATAGAGCTGGGATTGATAAATTACCTTTAGATTCTCCTCAGGAGACTTCTTCTTCTTCTCTAGAGCTCCTTCGGGAAGTCCAATCACGCTAGAACGAAGTTAGACCTTTATAGTACAGCATGGCCAATGTTGGCGAAATGACAATACAGGACAAGTACCCCTTAGGAAAATGGGCTCGATAACCTACTCCTAGATGCGTTGCGTTTCTTGCTTTTCCCATAAATTGATTCAGATAGCCTTGTCCATGCACAATCAGGCTGCATATACTATTGTATACTATTGTATGCCCAGTCTTTCTTTCCATACCCTGACCACCGCAGCCCTGCTTCTGCTGATCAAAGGGAAAAGCAAGGGGCTTTATCGTCGTTTGCTATATCCGGCTCAGCTATCATCGAGTACTCGTACCCTCTCAGCAGATTGCGAATGCCGTCAAAAGGGGCAGCATAATAGTCAACCCATGCTGTAAGGTAATGCCAAGCTGTCAAGTAGAGCCATCTCCGTATGAGTTATCCCAAACGGCATTGATCTGGAAGCCTCGTCTGCATCGTCTCGGACCATCAATGGATCTGTTGAGCGGGAGTCGGCTCGAACCCCAACCGAAGAAAGGCGGTCGGTTCCAGGGCTGAGATCTTTGCTCGTGGAAGATCTAGAACCTCGGCTCGATTAGGTAATACCGATTGCGGGTGAATCAATCTTCCGTCCCGCCGGGAGCTTGCCTCTTTCGGGATTAGGCCGAAAGAGTACGTAGCGGGGAGCTTGGACGACCGACGTTCAGCTCCGAGCTCCATAGGCCTCGTCGACGCCATGGCTGACCCAGAACGCTCGTCAGGTACCGTTCAGGGACGCTCGATTGCGCCGAGTAGTCGCACCGTTCGGCCGACTCGTGGGGCCCCACCGGCCTCTCAACCGGCCGATACCCATTTCACCATTTTCGTCCGCCTACCTTTTCCGCGCGGCGACTTCCAAGACCCTCCACCGGTCAGTGCGGCATGTTCAGGATGAAAATAATTGAGACTGACAGCCTTAGGTGAATTGGGATGCAGGCAAGGAGCGCACACTTTGGAAGGTGCTCTCGCGCGCCTCGGGGGAAGGGGACATTGACTGTATGTGATCAGTTCGGCTGAGATGGACTACGCTAACTGCTCGCAGGGGATGTACTGTGCGTTAAACCAAAGAGCATCATGATGTTTGCGCTCAACGAATGTCTAGAGCCCGAACCTTTGATGTCTCGCTGCCCTTTCTCCTCCGCCAGGCAGCATGGCTATACGAGCGTCAGCTGTCACAAGTCAAGGCCCAGATGCGCAAGGTCGGCAAGTCGAGCGCATCGAATATTGCATCTGCGGCACCTGATCCGACCTCGGAGAGTAGCCCATCAGGAGGGTATTCCATGAAGCGAGGCGGTAGTGGAGGCACGAGTACGTCGCAGCTGAGCATCATCAATCCAGAAAGATACTGAAGATCTTAGTGGCTAGGGTCCCGTCAACATTATCAGTCCGCTCCAAGGACAGCCCGCTTTTGAAAGGCGATAGCAGTCGGTCACATACGCCGACGAAGCCCTTGGGTTGGCAATGTGTCTGATATATTCGGTCGTATGTGCTGATCATTCCAGCGCCGCCTCTGACACGTACCTCGTCCGCCAACACCATCCAAGGTGTACATGCATCGTCTACTCCACGACCGCAGTCAGATCTACTTCGTCGACCATCGTACCAGCGTCCAACACGATTTGAGACTATTCCTCAGACCACAACCGAGACAAGGTCCTCCAGTCGGGCGTCGACATCAGCGGATCCCGCATCGAATTCAGACAATTCATCGGAGTCGGACACGGCCGCTTCAAACATCCGAAGTCAGGCGTTCAAAAGACCGCCTCCATTTTTTACTTCGCGAGCCAGTACCAGACATAGCACTCTTCGGCATGAGGAGGACGACGACAACGACGACGCTGAAGATGATGACGCACCCGCATTCCTACCTATTCAAGAGGAGAGAGCTACTCATGAACCATCAACTCGGACGATACCCCAGCATCGCATGGAGATGAAATTTGACGACTCCCCAGCCGTACCAAGACAGAGCACCCCACCCACAGCACACTCCTCGGCCAGTTCAGCCAGCTCGTGCCATGCCGCCACCACACCGGCAGCAGATCCCAATCGACGAGCTCCGCCGCAGCAGCAACGACCACGTGGACCGCTGAGCCCGCGGCGGACAACAGAGCTCTCCCGTCGGAGTCCCGGTCAGCGAGGGTTAGGACCAGGGACTCGACCGGGCAGCGACGGCACCCCAAGTATGGGTAGCAGCTTTAGCGACTTGGATGGTAAGTCTCGGGCTCCTAAAAATGCACCCCTTGATTCCAGAACTGAACGGAGACGTAGATACGAGTGTCACGCAGTCTGCGTTGGAAGAAGCCCTGCTCAGCAACATGCAGCACGGCGGAGGGAGCATGGCCAGTCGGATGAGCACCATCAGTCAGGCTCTGCGGAGTCGTTATCTGTGATGATGCAGCAGAGAAGTAGTAATGAACCACCATGTGCCAAATTGAGCTTCAAGGCGGAGATTGTGTAGGCATTCTCCATAAACGAGAAACCAGGACAGGAAAATGCTAGGTAACACGGCTTATCTCAACATCAGCCGCCTGAAGACGGCGGCTGAACAATCCCATCCGTATCAGTTGTCCGATTCTTCATCGCGCGTTTGAAGGGAGGTGTTGAAACTTTCATCATTCGATTCACGATGGTTTGTACCCTTTCAGCAGGACCTTTCAATTCTCATCTTCGATTGGACTTCCATCACACCTCACGACGCTATTATCAATCTTGTCATCATCCGGATAATAAAAGTTTCAACTCTCAACTCCTCCATCAGGATGATGATGACAGTCATGAGATCGATGCTACGCGATACGGCCTCCCTTCTCATGCGGACGTGGTGACGAATAGCAACACTAAGGAGGTTGCGAGGGACGTCGAACTGATAAGTGACTGGTAGTGTAGAGGCCGAACCAGATCCACAATATCAACCTGACACTTGGTCCGTTACCGCCCAGTCCAAACAGAGAGTCAAAATCTGGGCCTTGTTCGACGGGCAGTGTCATGAAGGGATCCATGTCTGCTAGATAAAGCTCTTTACCGGCAGTCATCTTCGCTGAGTTCAGAACTCATGTAACAAAATCAGATTCGGTCCCGGTGAAGTGGACAGTGTTCGGAAATGTCGGGGTTTTGATGCGCGAAGCCGTCAATGCACTGGTATACGGACTCCGGCGGGGACACGGCTTTGAGGAACTGGAATCAGCTGTCGTGGCCAGTTTGGATTTCTAGCTGCCATCGAGATCGACTGCAAACGGTCCTGTAAAGCCCCCTTAAGCTGATTGGGGAGCATGCTAGTGATTTGAGACGTCTGCTGGCGGACCTGCTGGAAATTGCCCATAGGGTTGGCCAGCCACGAGGGCTGGTGCACACCCGGAGATCGTCGTAAGCTCCCTGAGAACTGAAGCGGGCCACCGGTCGAAGGATTGTTGATGTTGATAGATGATTGCTTGGGTCCGGAAGATCCGCTCCCACTGGATTGATCCCCAGTCGTACTGGCCGGAGGATTATCGACATCATCACCCCCTTGATTCTGGGCGAGATCGGCCAGCGACGCGTCCTGCCGGGCTTTTCGCGCAACCCTCTGAGCATTCCCTCGGGCAACGTGCTTCTCCCACTCCTTCCGTTGCGCTTTGGTGGGCTTACCCTCCGGATCCGTTATGATCCTCTCGAGCTCTATCAGGACCTTCCTCCGTTTGCTGCGGCGCTCACTCACTCGCTTCTTCTCGGTTTCAATGTCTGCCCACTGCTGCTGCTCTTTCGGACTGGCAATCTTGTCCCGGACCCGACGCTCCAGTGTTGCTTTCTCCGCTCGAGTCGTTGCTGCTTTAGCCTGTGCCGCCGGTTTGTTTTCCGCGTACCTCGTTTTACTATCGAGGACTTCTTGCTCCTTTTGGGCTTTGAGGTTATCTAGTTCTTGCTGACCCGCCTTGTCGATATTTTGATTTTCGGCCAGCACCTCCAGCTCTTCGATCCTGCGGTCCCTTTGCTCCCTTTGCATTCGAATGTAATTCAGTTTCCGTTGATTGTAGCGTTCGCGTTGTTTAGGCGTCAAATTCGCGAGCCACTCCTTCGACTCTTCTCGGTGCTCCTCGAGGTACTCTTGGTATTTGGCAAACACTTCCACCGGGGGTTTGTCTCCCATCGCAATCAGCTTGAGCGCTTGGTGACGGATAAGGGAATAGTCTGCGGCGCATCTTCGACCATAGAGTAAGTTGGCCTCTTCGAATGGCGTAAGCTTTCGACCTATCGCCTTGGCTTCTTTCTGTTTCTCCAGAGCGGCATTGTATATGCGAAGCCCGGCTCGTGCTTCTACGAGCTGCTGATTCGTGTCCGCGTCCAGGACCGCCTCCATCTCTTTGCGTGTTGGATAGCGAGGAGCTCCTGGAGGTTTCTCTTTCGACTTGTAGTATTTTGAGTGATTCTTTGACTTAGCTCGAGCGTGGAGCCGATGGCCATGATGCCCGTTGGTGTCGTCTTGATCGTTGTCCGCTATCTTGACCAACCGTTGCTCATATCTTCCAGAGTCGCTCCCCTCTCTTGCCACCACAGCCACCGCGGTCGATGGCTCATGTGACCGCTCGCTCCCCTCCCAAGGTAGCTTGCCCTGAACATGCGGAAGGCCTGCTTGGACTGGTATTGACCGAGCAGCGGTTACAGACATTAACGTAACGAAGAACAGGGCCTGCCATAGGCCCTTCATGACGGGGCCGGGCGACGAACAGCGCAGCGGTCAGCCCCATTTCGATGAGATTGGACTATCTGCCATCTTTATATTCAGCCTCAAATCGTCCGTACGGGCCATTTCGTATATTCTCCGAAATCTGTAATAATGCCGCATGGCACCAGCCCACCTTCGTATGGCTCAATACCCTTGGCTCGGGCAAACCGCAAAGTGCTGTGGACCTTTCGGTTTCCAAAACACGAGAAGAAGGCTTTAGTTTCATAAAGGTCAACGCGAAGCGCCAAGGCTGTTCCGGCTCCATTCTGTTCGAATCGGATCAAGATGCGATGTGCGCCCTATCACCGCCTTCCCGTTTGGAAATGTTATGAAAGGTCGCCAAAGGTGGAAAGGTCCCGGAGTCCGATTCAGGCCCGCCGCCTAGTTTTAGTTATGGTATAAATTGTCCAGATACTGTATAGGAGAGTAAGATCTCAACATGACGAAGCGATCTACGGATGCGCACGCCATAGGTAATGGCACTTATCACGTGACCTTTCCCATACATTTTGGTACAGAAGGTCACGTGATGATTGCCATCACCTATGGCGTGCGCATCCGTAGCTGAAGCTACTGTGTTGTTGCAGTACCATTTTGTGCCGAGGTAATGAGATGGCTATGGGGCACAATTCGACCTGATCACATGATCTATAAGCACTGATCACGTGATGCCCCTATACCACTCCGATAAGGACAGGGGCAGTCCTCCGAGTAATCGAACCTCAATTCCCAATTCGATTATATCCACGGCTAGTTTGATAGCGAGTAGTCTACGAACATTGAGCTGTTTCCTATCGATTGGCCTCATTAGACACGCTGTCTAGGTCCAAACCCTAGTTCTACAGAGACTCTGTCCACGTCACATGACTCAAAATCGTACGACTGCCTGGTTTCTTTCAACAGAGGAAGATCTCCCAAGGGGGCGCTGATTTTTCCCGCCGTTTGATTCAACCTTGAACCCGGCTGGCGCTGAAGAAAGAGACTCCCGGATGAGAGCAGGTTGCTGCAACGATCCGTGACAGTTTCCAACCGGTCGTTTGCTGCTTTACTCCTAGCTGTGCTAGCAGTAAAGTCGATTCTGAACATTCGTACATCATAGTACTCGAACAGGGCCTTCTTTCCATACCATGATTTTTACTTTGCGAACCATGGTTCAGGGTTGACCTCGCAATCCCCTCCACCCATATTGCTGGTCAGGAAGAGCAGCCGTCATAAGATCCTGGATTTCATCTTCCCATCATTGGAGCACCGTGTGCGTGATGCACCTATATGCAACTGCATGCAATTTTATTGACTAGAACCATGCTCTTTGCTCGATAAAGCTTCCCCATTCGGATGCAGGAACAGTCAACATGGGACAGGGCTGGTGCAGGATGACGGAGCGGTAATTGCATTTTCCCCCAGTCGTTACTAGCCTCTCGAGCGCGTTGGGGTACCGTTCGGAATGGCGCCTTCTCCCCGCAGACACCTTACCTCCTGGAGCCTGGAGCACGCTTGGGAACCATTTATGCACGTTGACGGATAATTGGACAGTCGTGATGGTTCGGTCCACACTACTACTATGTTCGTGTCGGAGACCCTGTGTTGACGTCCCGAGTCTGCGGCTGAATGTCATGCACGGCATCGGGACTTTCAATGTCGGAAGAGGAATTCTAGATGTCAAGCCTGTCATTAGCCAAGCAGCCCATACCTGCATCTGAGTTCAACTGGGGTAGCTACATCCGGCGCGAAACCCAAGTGGATATCCTCAGCTCCTACCTGCTGGCCAAGCAACCGTGGACTAGCCGATGTAACGCGAAGAACAGGCTGAACACCATTGGATGCCTGGATCCAGGACGGTCGACGCCTTGCTGGGCCAGGCCATCACACTGCACCCGGTGCGGAGTCTGCTCCGCGGATATAGTTGACCCGGATGTACCCTACCGATGATCAGGATGTTGTACGCCCACGGTGAAGAGAGACGTCAAGGATCAAACCCAGCCCCCAGCAATGCCGTTGAGGGCGTTAAGACTGTTGTGCGACGATGCTGCTCGATGCTCTACGCTGATGATCCTTCTGGCTTTGCGTGATGAGGGTCACAATGGAATCACCGCTCCTATTCTGCGAGGATCTCCGTTCGCATCTGTTGGGGAATGTCCGCAATGCACAGCATTGCAAGAAGGAAGGCCCTGAGCGGGGCCGATCGAGCACGCCATGTTCTCGTTACTTGCCAAGATGATGACTGTGAAGTCAGCAAGACCTTGATGGTATATTCAATGGCGCTTGAACCGGCTTCGCCACCAAGGTAGGACTTCAAGTTCCGCGGCTCAGGCATGTCCTGGATTGAAATGACCTGACTAATTGCAGCGTAGATCTTGCCAGAGCTGACATCAATGAATCCAACCGAGAGTCTCGCCGCCACCACTACGTTGACTACATCTCTGCTATCAGTTCACGAAAAGTTGGGACGAAGACGGCGGAGCTGATGGCAGATCAAGATGCGGATCTTCACCGGGAAAAGTCCACCCCGGATCTTCAACGGGAGGGTGTGTCGGATCATGGCACGGACCACTAGACCTAGGTTCGCAGGGCTTCCGGGGTAGGTAGGCTAGCTCGACTGGAGCTCTGACCCCGATCGACCGGGCCGAACTTGTTGAGTTTCGCGAACGTCAACTTCTTCGTGAGTGTTCTCATCCCCAGCTTGACCAGCGATGCAAGGCACCCTGCCAGTAAGACGAGTCGAACCCTCCACGTTCTGGCTCAATGTCCTGATTCTGACTGCACCTTCAGGGAGCTGTTTACTCGTACCTACAGTCCCCATCGCTAAACCCGGCTGGACAGCGCCGACATGGCGTCGTAACTCCAGGAACGGTCAAGCAGGCTAATCACAACTGCCGCCAGGATCCGGCTTTCTGATGTCCTCGAGCAGTTGCAGCCAGTTCTC
>QQTW01001186.1_pt1 | contig 17889 bp, 26 predicted proteins | sample 1904831 | NCBI WGS metagenome assembly QQTW01 (sample SAMN09435610, study PRJNA476489) | Subsurface metagenome, whole genome shotgun sequencing project. | reverse complement strand
CTGGAAGGGTTATTGCTTGCGTTGTAATCAACCTATATGGTCGTCAGGAGTGAGCAGACAACTTGAGTTTATTTGAAGCTTCCATCGCACAAACCGAACCGTAAAACAGTATACCCTAACCCGGATGCCTACGCTGGCTGACTTGGACGTGGTAGAGACTCCGCCTGACCCTGAATTGCACTCGAGACTGTATGAAGCCTAGATTGAGCACTACACGGCTTGTTGAACAAGAATCTTGTGATAAGACAAGACGTCGCGGCCATTCTCTCCCGACAACCCAATGGCGTCACGCCCGGAAGATGTTCTGAGCCTGTTGATGACCCCGTTCTCTGGGGCAAAGGACGATTTTGGGAAAGATGTAGTCCCTCCCCGCCCGCTCTCCTTCGATCGTGTGAATGAAGGGCGGCCTCCCAATTCCACCGCCATGCCCTTTCAACTACCATTCGAGATACTGGGAGCTATCACTGAGCACCTTCATCCAACTTCTTTGGCTTCCCTTGCTCTGGTGAATACGGATTGTCGTCAGCTCACTCGCTCACGTCGGTTTGCAAGCGTCAGCTTAGAATATAGCGATCACTCCCTGTGGCTTGTTGACATGCTTCTCAAAGAGGCCAAAGAACGCCTTGAAAATGATGGCTTTACCCTTCGGCCCTCGATTGGAGCGTGTGTCCGCCGTGTTCAATTCGCCACGAATCCTGAGAATGTGTCTGACCGCCACAGCCTCGATTTGGAGGCGATATGCGAGATGAGTGAGGATGAAAAGGCCCAAAGGCTGGCGGGCGCACATGCAGGATTCTTCGGCAGCTACATCCCCGCTATACATCAGATACTCCGCCGCGGCTTACCACACCTTGAGTTGCTGAACTGGGAAGACAGGATTGCCATACCGCCTTCGTTCTTCAACGCTCTTGCATGCTCGTCTGTCCAGCATCTGAAGCTTTACCGAATCCCGATCAATGAAGAATTCGAGGTTGATTACAACGCAAGCAATAACCCTTCCAGATATGACTGAACACGACTGCTCATAACAGTGCTAGTCCCAATGTATTGTTGTTAGTGGATCTAACCCGCAGTTAGAGTATTGTGTATTGCTATTGTTTCTATAGGGTACGACTATTGTATTGTGGGGTATCTGAATCAGCCGCGCACAGATAACCAGATCCTGCAGCTAACGATTAAAGGAAGGTGAGCAAACTTACTGACCAAGTGCCTGTGCACAACAAGCATCTTTCTCGGGAAACACTCCAAGTAGCTTCATACCTACCGGAAGCCACCAAAGCTGTTGCTCCATGCTTGCTTTTGGTGGGGAGTTTTGGCGGCACATCATCTCGCCGAGAGACATGGACTTAGTCAGACCGAGGCATTGTTGGCGTGAGAGCTGGATCATACATAAAGCAAAGATGGAAGCTCAAAGCCAAAGAAATTGCTGGAGCTCGATCGCTTTGCAATATGTACGTCCAATTTCTGACCTCCCTGCTTCTGCTGTCATGGCCACTCGCCGGGGCCCAGACAAACTTTACCGGCGACACCATAAGTGGTTATCCAGTCATTACCAGCCTTGATATTTCGACTGCTCCTGCCAATGCAATCACAAGATACTGGTTTCTCGCAGCGGAAGCCCAAGGCGGTATCCCATATTTTCTCCCAGTCTTCGTTGCTCGCGGGACCAATGAATCGCTGAGCAGCGGCCGCAGATTGTCGCTGTCTGCGTCAATTCATGGCGACGAGTTGAACGGCATCAGGGCTATGCAAAGCGTCTTCGGGCAACTGAACGAAGTTGTCAGCGCCGGGTCGTTCAATGGAACCATCATCGGTGTCCCAACGATGAATCCAAATGGAAACCAGCACAATCAGCGGCACTTCTATTCGAGCTCCAATAGTGGAATTTTGACCAACTTGAACCGCGTATTCCCTGGACAAGATCCACTTGATGGTGCTGCCATTTCGAGTGCCTACGCATTTGCGATTTGGAACAATTTGTGGGGAAACACATCCAACATCGATGTAGCGGTTGATCTGCGTATGTTCAGCTTCTACCGTTTATCCTTCATCCGCTCTGCCCTTGAGAAACAATTGTCTAAGCAACCGTAGATACACCCTCAACCGGCGATACCGGCCCGCTCTGGTGTTACGCTGATTTCCGCCTCCCTTACGTCCAGCGTCTCGCCGAGCTTGCCCAACCAGACATCATCAAAATCGATGCTGGCGAGCCCGGATCTGTCGAGACCACGTGGGTTGACAACTCCATCCCAGCAATCACCCTGGAAATTGGTTCGCCGAAACGCTGGGAGGAACAGTATATCCAGCGCACGGAAGACTTTATCTTCAGGCTTCTGGCGGATCTGGAAATGACACCGCCATCGAACAGAAGCTCGACCGAGGTTGATCTCAGCAGGATCTACAAGGCAAATAACATATCCAGTGTGTTCGCTACTCGGACAGGTTGGGTGGAAACATACGTCAATGTCCTGGATGATGTTACAGAGGGGCAGCGGGTTGGAACTATATACAGCTCATGGGGTGATGTAATTGAGAACTTGACGAGCTCGGTCAGTGGACGGGTGATGCAGCTGAGGACTGATCCGGCTGCCGAGCAAGGTGCTAGGGTGTGCGTCGTAGCATATAATGCAACATCGGGTGGGACATAAGACAGCCATGACTGAGCACCAGCGGCGCGAGTGGAAGGCAGAATCTGATGGCCGGCATCGCGGTTGCTCCTTCTTTCCCAGCATCTGTAATTGGAAATACATCTATGCAAGCGAGAGGACGTCTCGCGTCCCGATACGGAAGAGAAGCATCTGTTCCCCATCTTTGACTAGTTGTTACACCCGGTGGTTCTACAAAGTGAAGAGATCAAGCACTATGCCCTGAATTGTCATCGCAATTGAATGCTGTCGCTCACTAAGATAGTTTGGAGCTGCTTCATCTGAAGACACTATGCGGAAGACTTTTACAAAATTGAATATGAACTTGACATTTTGGAGAAGCTCAAGGTGACGATGTGTTGTCAAGAGGCACTGACCCTAAGTCAAAACGCTGGTGCCTTCGCTCTGGTACTCATACACTTTAAGAGTCAACATCATTTGAATCGCTCTTAACATTTATAAAGTCATCATCTTCAAGGGTGCAGTACGTTGAAGCGTACATACCTTATGATAAACTTGTACGCTTACCTGATCGAGGCATTGTAGAAAGATGCCTTCCAAAAGCGATAGTAAGCACCACCTGCGGAAGTATAACGCTCCTCGTCGGAAGGATTTCTTTCTTTCCTCGTTCTTTCTTCTTTCTTTCTTTCCTTCTTCTCTTCTTATTTTCGTGACCGCCATCCACCATCCCCTCGCAAAACGAAGACGCGATCTCCTACAACCATCCACAGCGCTCCTCCATATAACCTTACCTTTATACAATTAAGGCATTCTTCAAACAACCAATCGTTCCAATTCCCATCACCATAAGTCGACTCAGACACATCCTCTCCGCCGTCAACCCCTTTACCACCGTTCTGGATCATCACCGACAGAAAACATCCAAGATCGGTCACGGAGACCTCCAAGACCCGGACAGAACCTCACGCGGTGAGAAAAATTGCGGAGACGGCGATGTAGCACTCAAAAGTGGATTTCTTCATTCATGAGCCAATCCGACGGCGGTGTCTGGGATTGGAAGTTTTATGGATCGTCCAAAGGGATCGATGAGGTGAAAACCACGTATGCGGTATACCAGAGCTGCAGACTACCGGGCACGACTTTAGACAAGCGCTGGGCTGCCATACATACCTATGGAGCGCGCAAATCAAGCATTTCACAATATCATCATAGACCTCGTGACGGAAGGGAGGTGGACCGATGTTGCGCCAGCCTCGCTGAAGACGACCTGTCAAACACAATGCCAATTGGGCTCAAAGACGAGGAAGTCGAAATCAGAGCCATCATCCTTGAACTTCGAGATGAATGGTTCACGATCTGTGATTTTGAAGGATTGGTAGATGGACTCACCGAACTGTGAATGTGGCTACCAACACCCGCACCTGATTCAGCAGCAGTGAGACAGCAAAATGTCGAAGAAGAAGCAACATCGTCACACAAACGAACGAGAAACAAGTTGTTTAGGACGCAGCCCGGCGAGTTATAAAATTAGATGGAGGAGAGTAGTCAATTGAATGGCTTTCGACGGAGCTCGAAGCAAACGCCGTTCCAAAGCCAGGGCCCCTCCCGCCGAAGAAGAACCAGAAGCAGGTCAGGAAGCATCAGTGCATGATAGAAAGAAGGCGTGGAGGACGATCCAAGATCAGGAGGAGAGCTCGAGTCTCATTCCGGGCATCGCTTGAGCTGCAACGCGAGGTAAAGCCATGGGCAAGCTCCACCCCGAAACAAGTTGTGGGCCCGGGTCCCCGTCGCTTTTTTGTGTATTCAGATAACCAACAGAGCGAGCCTTTCGCGGCCACTTTCTACCCGAAATAGCAGCTATCATCTCGCAGGCCAAGGGTCAGTACAGCAGTTTTGCCCACATCAGGAGTGAGATCGTGTTGGTTAGAGGTTCGCGTCTTGTACTGTATATACAGAGTTAGCAATGTAGCAATTAGAACGAGCAAGTCCGTTGTGCATTGATTGTCTTGACACTTCAAACCCTTGCTCATCGTCAACTTGACCAACTCAGAAATGAGTCGAAAGAAAATCAAGACACAGGTGGTCCCTAGTCAGTCGGCGTAATCACATCGCCTTATGCATTGGTATTTGTATAAAATAGACCCTACTCCAGATTGACAGCATCCAAGATAAGCTTGAGAAGTAAAGACGATTGCAACAACATAACCGCACAGAGCAAAGTCTTCGACGTTACCATAAATCGGCCATGCCTCACTTCCCCGGCTTACGACCATAGACGAAATGACTACGACCCTTTCATGAGCCCAGTCTTCATCCCACAGAAGGAGTGAGAAACTCACATTTTGCCATAGATATGAATCCGCGGATCCTTCAATTCTTTCCGAACGCCGACCAGGAGCATCTGCACCCTCTCCGGGCTCCAGCCCAGATACCTAGTGAACAGAGCCAAGCAGTACGGCTCCAGACCCTCGAGAGAAGCGAGCTGTTGGAATCGTCCGAGCTCCTTGAGCTTCTTGTCGCGTGCCCAGGGACTCAGAGGGACCTATTCGGTCACCATGTGTCTGAGTCTCAACACGGAGACCTCCACCACGGAACACGCAGCAGACCAGCATACCTTATAAATATCACTCCGAACATCCACGAAGCCCGCGTCCCTCATCCTGCCTTCGAGCAGATTCACGCTGTTCATCTTCTTCCCGAACTTCTCCGACGCCTCGTCCAGCCTCTCTTGATACTCGACGCAGTTGGTGGCGAGTTTCTCGAGCGTGCCGTCGTCGCTGTACAGCCACATCTCGTACTCTTGCGATTCCATCCAGCCGCCGGGTTTGAGATGCCGCAGTGCTTGACTGTAGAGTTTGGCCCAGTCGCCGATGGCGCCGCAGAGGCCGCGACCGTGGATATAGTCGAAGGGAGCGTTGTAGGGCCATTCGGACTCGGCGTCATCGACTTCGAATTTGACGTTTGGTGGGACCCTAATGCATTTGATTGAGTGTTATACGTTGTGGGTTGGCATCGGGGGTGCTTCGGCTTACCAACTCGGCTGTATGGGTGACAAGTCCATGCCAGTCACTTCGGCGCTTGGGTACTCCCTTATCGAAGCTCGTCAGTGATTGAAGGGCTCCAGCAGATGGAGAGAATAGTGACTCACTCTCCGAACTCAATTGCCCAAATGCCAGTCCCGGTGCCAATGTCAAGCACTCTCTGTGGGTTACTGCTGATTGGTGCGCGCGCCAAGCTACCATCCACAACTAGACGATGGATATGATGGACCTATAGCCATTAGTGAGAACCTGGTATTGTTCAGAAGCGTGGCGTACCAAGTCTAGACGTTCTTGCTCTTTCTCATCGTTAGGCATCACATAAACGCCGTCTCGAAATCCGTGATACCGTCTCCCATTCTAGCACACCATGTATGTTCAGTGACCGTCATATCAACGCGGCCATGTTCTGGCTTCCAGCGTCTTACTTCATATCTACGCTGGAGTCAGGCTTGTTCTCGAAGGCTTTCGAGGGAAGATAACTGACTTGTAGTGCAAGACGCTTGAAGCAATAGATGTCGTATAGCTTTCGTCTCTACCGAGAAGAAAGGGGTTAGCCTAACATTCCGAGCAGGTCCAGACCTTGAATCTTACGAGCCACTGCCAAAGGCCGAATCATTTTCCACGTCAGCGGTCTCAGAGTCCTAGTGGGAACTCATCAGCAAGCCAAGGATCCCGTCTTCAATGAGAACAGCGTACATCTGCAACAAGTGGAGCATTTGGATCAGGCGCAGGTGCCTGGGCAGGAAGGACTATGGTAGCCATGGCCGTCAGGTCTCTCGATTCTGTGAAAACGATCTTTACATTGACTGAATAGGACGGTAACGCAAATGGAAATGCAGAGTTGTAGAAAGCATTCTACCTCTCTATCAGTGCAGGAGGTGTTCATCATACTGTATATCGAAAACAGACAGCCCCTCTTCCGCGTGGACTGACATGTCATGTACTACGCCGCAAGACGAAGTACAGCAAAAACAGTTGGAAAGCAATCGCATCAAATGAAAGTCGTCCTAGTGGTGCTACCTCAGGGCTATCCTGGCCGTCTTCTGAGTGTACAGTATGCCCGCATGTTCGGTCGTAGTACGATACCACAGCAGCACTTCGCGAGCGCGTACGGTAGTCCATTCAATGGCACTGAAGTGACGGAACGACCACTACTGTGGTTTCCTATGCATGTCGACGTTCTCGAACTCTGGCGGTTGTTGATTGCTTGTGCATGAACCTAACAATGCAACTTCATAAAACCGGGAGGTCGTGCCGGCGACGATCAACTCAATGTACTGTGCGAAATTGCAGGGAATGAAGCGGAGGGTTCTGACCGGTTGCAGTCAACTTCACTGATCAGGCCATACATCAAAATGCACCCAGCGACCAAAATTGCTAGTCCCCGTCTCCCCTCCTCCACTCATGACCGACCTGCTTCATATCCTTCCATCCTTTCCGACCAAGTCTTACACCCATCTCTTGCCCTCTCTTGAAAAGAACTTGATCACGACTACCGATCTGCTCACGCTCGATGCATTGGAGGTAGCTAAGCGTGCACAGCTGCCGCTTTTGGATGTCCGTCGATTGGCGAACCATGTAGTGAAAGAGCTGCAAGGGGAACTAGGACTTGGCAATGTGCAAGAGGAGGGTGATGGGAATGACAACGCTCGACATGCGGACAAGGCGGTGGGACGAGGGAGGTTGAGGAAGTCTGGACGAGAAATTCTCAAAGGATGGAAGACTGTCAGCACGCTCGATGAAGAGCTCGATGCCGCTCTTGGCGGAGGTATCCCAACTGGCTACATCACAGAGATCACTGGAGAGAGGTATACACTGCACCTCATCCCCAACTCCCCCCTCTAGCTATACAGCCAAAACAACTAACAACGCCCTCCCCTCAGCGGCGCCGGCAAAACCCAACTCCTTCTAACCCTCCTCCTCTCTGCTCAACTCTCCCCACCGCACGGCCTTTCCCGTTCCACTATCTACATCTCCACCGAATCACCCCTCTCAACCCCGCGCCTGACCCAACTCCTAACCACCCACCCGCACCTCTCCACCCTCCCTTCCTCTTCCCCAAATCGTCCATCCCTCGACCGCGTCCTCAGCATCCAAACCCCAGACCTCGAATCCCAAGACCACATCCTAACCTACCAACTCCCCGTCGCCATCGCCAGACACAACATCGGACTCGTAGTCCTCGACTCCGTCGCCGCCAATTACCGCGCCGAGTTTTCGCGCGGCGGCAATGGCCTACCAGGTACAGGCACCGGCGTCACTCGGCCTGGCCTCGCCATGGCCCAACGCTCCGCCGACCTCGTTCGTCTGGGCCAATTACTCCGCGACCTAGCTCGGACGCACGACGTCGCAATTGTGGTCGCGAATCAAGTCGCCGATCGTTTCAGCTCCGTTGACAACCATCCACCGTCGCGGCCGTCATCGCACCACATACCCTCGTCGCAGCTCGAGGCGCAGCCTGCGCAACACTGGAGGGGTTCTTCCTCGGCCGCACCGCCCTCATCCCCACCCGGAGTCTCGACATCCGCTCGCATCCGCACACCAGCGACTACGAAGCTGAATCCTCACCCGAATCCTCACCCGAATCCCACCCCGCTCACCCTGGACCACCAACAACGCTTCTTCACCGGCTGGGGCGATGTCCGAGACCCCAACACCACAAACACCAATCTTAAAACCCCATCTCTAGGCCTAACGTGGAGCAACCAGATCGCATGCCGCATCGCCCTGCTCAAAGAACCGATTTACAACCTCTCTTCCAACACCCCTCTCCCCTCTACCAACAACCTCGAAACTACGACCACCCTCGTCGCTCGTGATGCCAAGACGTATGCTGGGCATGGAGAGGGGGAGAAAGATCTGGTAGGTTGGCGGCGGTGGATGAAAGTTGTTTTCGCGCCTTGGGTACGGGGCGCGGAGGGCGAGAGGGGTGTTGAGTTTGAGATTTTGGGGGGTGGGGTTAGAGCTGTGAAGAGAGCGGGTGAGGGTGCGGTGGATGGATAAGTTTTCCGGGACGGTGGAGATCCCCTTAGGGACTATGAAGGAAGGTGGGAGGACTTCAAGAAGTCCGGCATGTTTACGGAGAGATAGTGGTCTAAGCAACGACTCGATACGATTGGGCAGACGTGAGATCCGGAGTAATCGGATCATGGAGGTTGAATGTTGATTGGTACTAATACAGCGATGGAGCCAGACGAGGTAAACAAGTCAAATGAGGAACAATGTCCATCCGTCCGCCCAGGCCCAAAAGACCACCAAGTCATAGCAATACAAACCGACATGATCCCTTCCCCCTCATCCACGTAGCGCCCGAGCCGAAGTCCAGATTCAAGAAAAGTCTTGTTACGCTTGCATTCCGTCCTCGAAATCATTCAAAATCATGCACGAACGAGCCAAGGATCTAGAAATCCGTCATCTCGCCCACGGCAGCCGCCATACCTCCATTGGCACCAGCACCTTCGACTGTCCCAATATACCCACGTCCACTACCACTACTCCCCTCCCCACTCATCCCCGCGTATTTCAACCCCTCCAAAAACCTCTCATACCCACCTCCCCTCTCACTACTCCTCTCATGCTCCGCCTCCTTCCTCACCTGGGATTCAAACTCAGTACTAGTTTGATACTGCGGCTGCTGCGAGAGCAACTTCCCAGCACTCAATTGCCTGACGTGCTGATGCACATGTTCCTGCTGACTCGGCGTACGTTGTAGGAGAAACTCTTGAGAGAGCGAGGAGCGCGGGGTGTGTTGTTTGTGGTAGTGGTGCGGGTTCGGGAGCCAGAGGGCTGTGAAGCCGCCTTCGGGGGCGTACGGCGATTGGTAGACGCGTGCCTTTTTCTGGTCGGCGTAGTGGAGGTAGGGGTATTTGGCGATGGGATGGAGGGGAGGTAAGCCGTTGGTGCCGGTGGTGGTGCTGCCGCCACGCAGGTTCACAAGCGCGGTGTTCGAAGAGGATGACGAGGGGCGAGGATAAAATGATGGTCTGCTTGACGGGGACGGGTTACTGAACGGGTTATGGGTTGCGGGACTGCTGCTCATCATATTCGCAACGGGTGCTCTGGGTGCTTGTAGGGGCTGTTGTGGCTGTTGCTGCAGCTGCTGTTGGTGTTGCTGTTCTTGCCGACGCCGATTATCTGATTCGCGTTTCCACTGATCTCATTAGCATCTCCCGCGTGCAGGGGACGACTCAATGTGAGCTGGCGGTGGAAGCTCACACGCTGGAATTCTTCAAAGTCTTTGATGTAGCTTGGTGAACGTTGGTGGTTACTAGTCATCATAGGCACCATCGGCGCCATCGGTGACCCAGACCCCATGGAGGACATCGTCGCCATGGGTGCTGGTGGTGCGCGGAAGCTCTCGATCGGACTTGGATTTTGTTGGCCTCGCGGAGGCGGTCCCTGCTGGAAGGCGCGCTGAGATACTAAGGCCTGCGGATCCACGGTGTAACCATCATGTACTCTTGGCTTGTACTTGTACGGCTTCTCTACTCTCTGCTCTTGCTGCTGAGACAGATATGACTTCTGGCCTTGCTGGAATTTCTGTGGCTGATGCATATGAAGCGTTGAATGTACCTGTCTTGGCTGCTGTAACTGACTTGACTGATGTGTCTGCTGCAGATGCTGACGCGCATGAACCATAGCACCATTGGCGGCGTGCACATTCACTCCGGTCGGGTACGAGGCAGGGTATGACTGGCGCTGTACGGGTGGTGCAACAAGAACGTGAGGTCTGACACTTTCGAGGAAGTTGGCATCGAGATTGTTGCGAGGCTTCCTAAGATCTTCGGTATACTGTGCTCTGGCCTCAGTGGACGTTTTGCCTAGGTAGAACCATAGTTGCTTCGGCTTCGAGAGGTCGATCTTGACCTGACTGGGATTGCGTAAGAGCTTCGCAGTGTGAAACTCTGCCCAGATATTGCGCCCGTTGGGGTCACAGAACGGATCATCAGCTTTAGGAATCTCATTTTGAGGATCGTGAGCCGTAGTCTTCGATTTTCGAGCCAATTCGGGAGGTAACGGTTTGGCATTCGGAGACGGTACAGGAAGCTGCGAGTTGGCGGGGTCAAAAACCAGGATCCATTTGTACTCCACTTCGACACGGTCACTAATACACCCGTTAGCATACGAATGTGATAAAAACCATCGATGCACTCACCCCCTTGGCAGAACGTCAACTAGCATTGTCTGATCGCTCTTGCGGTTCTCGACTATGGTGCCTGCGAAGATGTCGCCTTGATAGTACTGCATCTGGATGACATCCCCAACAGCCATTTTCAAAGCATGTTTCTTGATCAGAGTGTTATCTTCAAGGGTAGTACCATCCACGTGCTTTCCCCTCTTTGTCCGATGGAAGCGACATCTGAAGTCAATGCCATCATCTGTGTACTCCGTTCCATCCTCTGCGAAGACAGGCACTTTGCCAACATCGACCTGCACGCCAGCCGCAGCAGCGCAAGTAGCATGGTAGGCCCTAGTACATTTCTTTTGCGAGCACTGAAAGACGGCACCACGCTTCGAACGGCAGTAGTTGCATTTCAGTTCCAACCGCGCTTTGTCGATATTAGTAACATCGCAGATCTTCTCCTTCCCGTCTTCCATACTGATATATGTCTCGGGAGTATATAAAGCGCAGCGGCGATGCGCTTGCTGCCCATTGTCTGTTGGGAGAAGCTCTTCGTAAGGGTTGTCATTTGGACAAAGTACGCAGGGCTCTTGCGCAGGAGCTTTAATACGAATCCGGAGTCTCTTGATTTTCGGTTTTGCGTCCTTGTCATCCCTCTTCCTCTTTCGAGTGCGTGGCTTTGGCTTGCCTTTGTCACTTCCTGGTGGTGTGGGTAGATCAGCTGGTCCTTCGTCTTCTTCGTCCTCATCCTCATCATCTTCCTCTTCCGTCTCCTCGTAGTATTCGGGTGTGCGTTCGCCACGAAGCTTCCTCTCTATATCTCCGACGTCCACCCAAACGCTGTCAGCCTCACAGTTACACTTCCGCGCCACTCGACCGTAATCAAGCCAGGCCTCTGTCGCAAAGTTGACCGACTCAGCGCAGTTGTATCCCAAATTATACCCAGAATGGTAGCCGTACGGAAACGTAATCACGAACTCGCCTTCATGGTGGACCAGACGGTTAACGCGGATGTTGTACTGCGATTGAAGTAGGGACGGTGAAATGAGGTATGTCTTGTGTCTCAAAAATTGATCGCAGTTCTTCGCATCATTCGGCCAAACATTTCTCATTGCTGCTTCGAACCGCCTTGCATCCTCCTGCGAGATACTGTACCATTGTTTGGGGGCACCAAAGTGAATGTAATTGATGCTGTATAGGTCGACATCCTCCAAATGCCAGGCAAAGGTTGCCTTCCACATACCCAGGTACAGGTATGCTGTGTTGACACCAGGCACTTTTTGTCCCAGAACATCCAGAAGGTTTTCCAGCTTGGCGACGTTCCAGCTTGTAGTCGAATCATCGAACAAGGATCCGGGCATGTCCGCTCCGTACATCGGATTATTGAAGGTCAAACCCTTCCAGTAAGCGGTTTCCAGTTCACTGCACCGTTCCGGCGTCCATTCGTCCTGATTGTAGACTCGGTAATCAAAGTTCTTGAAAGCCTCTTCATCAACGACGTCGGCAGCTTCTCTGCGATTGTACTTCCGTCTTGAAGAGACTGATTTGGGCTGGCGACCCCTAGCTTTAGCAGGCGAATCGCGTTCGTTGTCACTACCAGGCTCTGTCTTGGTCTTTCGAGATTTCGGGACCGGGGATTTTGGAGTGGGTGGCACCTCGACCTTGAATTCCCCATCGCTATCTCCGTCGTCGTCACTTGTCTTATGGACGGTTGCCGGCAATGGACGGACTCTTGGACGGCCCGGACCCCTTTTCTTCCCATTCGGAAGTATTACTGGTGTATTTCTGGCTTGTTTGTGCCCGCCTCTCGTAACCTTCTCCTGGTTGCGCCTACGCTCACCACGCTTCGCAGGGGGTTGATGGTTACTCTCTTCACTCAATGCCTTCCATTGAGGTAAATTGTAAGATCGCTGCTTTTCGATATTGGCTTGTGTATATGTGCCGTGGGTGCCGTGGAATTCTTGGGTAATCGGATTCTTGACCTTGATAGCGGTTTTGACCTGTTCATCGAGTGCTGGAAGAGCGTCCCGCCTAGTAAGGGAAGTTAGTGAATACAGTAAAGTCAGACGGTTGAATGGAAAGCTCACCATTCCTTTGGTGGTATGACTTTGACTATGCCCGATTTCATTCCATACTTGTCGATTTTCTGAATGAATTTCTTGAAACTACGAAACTGATCCATAGTCTGCGCGAACATCGCTAGCGTCAGTCACTTAAACAACGGTCTCAAGTAACACAGATGTATAGTTCAGTAGTCTTATGCCAGGTTTGGACACTTTTTCGGAGGGACGTGACTAACCGGCTTGAATACAGGAATCTTTCCACCCTCATAATAATGGTCCGGAACGATCTCTCCATTATCATCATCGTCAAGCTCCAGGTCAGAGAGCTCCGAAGACGAACCATCGTGCTTCTCTGACGCCCCGCTGGCTGGTGGCGTTAGTGTTGGCTTCATCTCGATCTTGATCTCCGTATCGCTTGGTGGTGACATAGCTGCGACCACCATAACGGCAGGATTTTAAGTTTCTAATGATATTTATTGGGAAACGAGTGAACGGTGCTCAATGGCGACCTTCAGTGTTGATGAGATAAGTCGTGGCTCATGAGATGCGATTTGTCGTCAGTAGTCGAGGGAGGGGGAGGAGTGACAGTAGTTGCGAAAAATGGAGGTGCAAGATCGCCTTGTTAAGCGAGGCTGCCTTCGACAAAAGACAATCTTGCTCCTGAATTGATGCTTACAGACTGTAAGACTCTCTAGTATTGATCTGTCAATTCACAGAAACTGAGTACTTTCTACCGATGCTTCAGAATATTTAAATTGAATTTTCATTAGGAAGCTCTAGAACTCTTGTTCAAAGCTGATGTTGATGTTGCAGCTGCAGACTGCGCTTGTGCTCGTGAAGCGCGGCGTAACTCGTGCCAATTATAGCTTAGTATAATGCTTAATAATGCAGATCATATGCAACCACGTTATCAGGTTCACGGATCAACGGGGTTATAAGTTACCATTTTACCTTACTCAAAAGTAGATTCATTTTCCCAGCCTCTCACAGATTCTCACTACTTTGATCTCATAGAGTAGGTGATTGAACTATGCAACACCAATATTGGGGTTTCTTAAGATGCTCAATAAGAGCTGGAATGGTACATATATATTACTGGGTGCAACAGACCTTAAGATGTCTACTCGTAAGATAATTCTCTACATTTGAGACTGATTGCAGCCGCTATAAGGTAAAAACACTCATATGCTGAGGGCAGGCAGACGATGATAACTTGCCCATTAGTCTTACTGAAACTCTGGGTTCGAAAGGTGCCCACACAAGCTCATGACATTAGGCCTCGAGAATGATACCGTACAATTAGCACCGTTGCAATGCAAGACGGTCATGTATACAAGCACATGGCTGGAAGTTGAGAAGAAAGCAAGAAATTTTTGCAACGCTTGCAACGCTCGCTTCTAACCAGAATGCTAGCACTTTGCCCTTTTGACCTTGTACCGAGATCTGATCTGTTGTAAACCATGAACTTTGTGATAGAGCAGCGAAGATGGCCAGACAGGAAATAGCAAATATGACCGAGATGGGCCGGGCTCTCTAGCCTCAATTGATGCGGTCCGTGAATCTGCTCGGTCATCCATCGGGAGCTTGCTCATTGAGGCCCGTCACCACGACCCCTATTACCTCTGTAACCTCCTCTTCCTCGCCCCCGATACCCACCCTCCCCACCACGGTCACCCCTGAAGCCACCTCGACCACGATACCCACCTTCCCCTCCTCGATCACCTCGGAAGCCTCCCCTGCCGCGCCAACCGCCACGGTGCTCCCCGCCACGGCCCCTACCGCCTCTGCCATGGTGCACCTCATGGAAGCCATCGCCACCATTCGCTGGTGGTGTTGATGCACCTGCGTCAGCAGACACCGGGGCCGGTTCGTTAGGGACGTCTTCTGCCCAGCTCTGAGAACTATTCATTGCGGCAGGGGTAGCAGCAAAGCCAGTCTCTGTTTCTGCAGGATCACGAGGGAGGTGGACCCACCCCTCAGCACCTGACTCGGCAGAGGCAGACAGCTCGACGCCCCAGTTAACCTCCGCTGCTGCATTTGCGGCGCCCGCGTCGATATTGGATGCTTCGGGAACCGTCGGTGTCTCCAAGTGACTGTCACCGTTTGTCGTTGCTACTGGGGGATCATCGATTTCGGTGAGGCCGGCATGAGCAACAGTGGGGTCGGTCTCGACGGTGGGAGCACTCTCCTCGGCCACGGGAGGTACCGGTTCGGATTGTGCCACGTCCTCCGCCCAAGCTTCTTCCGCGGCATAAGGGGCGTGTTCCAGAGAGGCTTGCTTGACTTGATCGTCTGTAGTGCGAGAGACTCAGCGTCAATGAACCTTGTTCGGGATCGCGATGAAGTAAAGAGATCCTGTCCTCAGAAGCATATACATACAAGTGAAATCTAGTGGCTCTTGATCGACACCCGGCACCTTGTCTTCGGTGCCCTCTATCAGCTTCTCCATTGCAACAACAGCGTTTGCATCACCACCATAGACGAGCAACAGAGCCCCCTCGAAAGCTCGATTCTCATTCGATGTGTCTTCTCCACTTTGTCTCTTCGCAGCAGCAGCTCTAAGGAACTTGCTCAACACGAGCATGTTCTCTTTCTCTTCCTTCTTAGCTGCCAGCTTCGCCTCTGCCAATGTAGCCTCCTTCAGCTTCTCTAAGGTTTCCTTATGCGAGGTCTCCAAAGCCGCCTTTTCGGTGGCTATTCGGTTTTGATACTCTTGATCGAACTTTTTATACTGGTTGATCTGTTCTTCGAGCTGGGCAAGGGAAGCTTGGAGCGAGGGTTTCTTCAGAGCTTGGGCTTTCTGGTCGTTGTTGATCTTGCGGGAGGTTACAAGCTCGTCGAGCGTCTTATCAGGGTTCTCGGCAATAATAGAGTCAACTTTTTGGGTAGCGTTCTATTGTAAATTCAATCAGTACTGTCATAGTGGAGATGCTAACTCCCAGGCTCAAGCATACCAGTTTTTTATTGATGTTACGGATGTTCCTATACGTACAATATTGTCAGCCTTCCATTCCGGCCTTCGAATAAGCATCCAACACCAGTAATGCTAGTATGTTCTGTAGAGTCAACACTTACTTATACAATTCTTTCAAGTAAGGGCTCTCATAGCTACCGTCAGGGGCATTCGCAGTACCTTCAGCAGCTGTTGCTCCACCTCCAACCTCGGTACTTGGTGCGTTCGAGGCTTCGTTGGACGCATTAGCCGGTACTTCAGCTTTGCCCTGCTTCCTTTTCTTGCTCTTCGACTCGGTCGCCATTGGTGGATTGGAGGTAGCGGCCATGGAAATGGTTGGTTTGAATGGGGAGCAACGACGTTTGAAGGGTTGTTTAGTTTGACAAATGGTCAACTAGTACAAGGAAGAAGGTGTCTTAGTACCGCTTCTGAGTCCCGTAAACACGCTGAACTAGGTAGGGTGAGAAAGATTCTGGGAAATTGGAAGATATAAAATTTGTTTTGGAGCTGAAGGTTCAAAAGTTCACTCTTTGGAGCTGTTTGCACTAGCGTCGCTTGCATCCCAAGCTTCAATTACTTTACAGTACATACAAACAAAAGCATATACAGTAACATATAACTGGGACTCATATGATATGGGCAAATACTTGGGTAAGTTTAAGACGCCAATATGTGTGGCGTTCAAATATTTATCTGAAAGAGCTCCGAACATTTTGTGGCTGTTTTGGTTCAAGATGCCTAGAACTGGTCTCCCAAAAGCGTTCATATATATGCACGGGCTGTCAACAATGAACAATGGGAAATCTGCTTTGCAATCTATTTATGAAGGATTGTACGCATGAATCCCGGTGGGGGAATGCACCTCAATGTTAGAGGAAGGCCTGTGAGAGGCCAAATTCGCAAGGACTTACTTTATGCAGTTAATGGCCTTCGTCGCGGCTTGGACCCTGCCCTATCACCCTTTGCAGCGCTGCTAACTAGCCCCCGAGCCTTACTGTCACTGCGGCTTGAATAAAGTCTGGAAAACGTGCCCAGGTCTACTGCGTTGTCTATCATAAGTTGGATGCAACATTCCGGGGCTACAAACTGTTTCATGGATCCAGATCTGTTCATAAAGATGGCCATACGTCTCCGCGATCCTCCTTGAAAGCAGACTGTATTGACATTACCCGCTTACAAACATGTGTACTGAAATCATTGCTACAAGCAATGACCGAGGCCGTGGGGCTAGTTGTGTTGCCACACTACATCCACTTGACCAATTGACCCTCAGTGAGACAAGCATTGCTCGGGAGACTATTCTCCATGCCCGAGAGCAATCCGTCATCGAGTTTCGGTCTATATTCCTTGAAGAGCCTCCAAAGGCTGAGCTCGTGGCATTCTTGGATGCTGAGCATGGTGGTTCCTTGAGCAGTCGAACGCAAAGACCGGCTCGTGTAGCAAGGGTGCAGTATGACCTTGTTCGCTCTGACAAGAGTCATGAGTACGCAGAGTCACTGGTGGATCTTGAAGCGAGAAAGGAGACTCTACACAGGGTGGTGGACAAGATGCATCAGCCTAGTCTGACCATGTCAGTACCGCAATGGTCATGAAATCGGCATCAGTGCTGATATTCTTGGTAGGAAGGAATATCTGGCTTTCCAAGAGGCCTGTGTCGCCTCGCCATTATTCAAGGAAGCCATCGCAAAGTTCAAGCTTCCAGAACGCTTCAACGTAACAATTGATCCTTGGCCGTATGGTGGACCCGACCCTGGAGAAACTTTTCCACGCTATACTCAGGGACTTTGCTTTGCTCGGGATACCAGAAGTGGTAACGAAGACTCCAATCACTACGGCTATCCATTGCCAATCATTCCGGTAATGGACACCCACACATCTAGAGTAGTGAGAGTGGACAAACTAGCTACCGGTGGAGCAGAAGATGGCATTAGATATGACACGTTTGCACCCAACATTCTGCATCATTGTGTGGCTGCCGAGTACGTTCCGGAGCTGGTAGAAGGAGGCATGCGGACCGATCTGAAGCCGCTCAACGTGGTACAGCCCGAAGGCCCATCGTTCACTGTCAGTGACAAGAGTCTTGTGGAATGGCAGAAGTGGCGAT
>QQTW01001185.1_pt1 | contig 17890 bp, 18 predicted proteins | sample 1904831 | NCBI WGS metagenome assembly QQTW01 (sample SAMN09435610, study PRJNA476489) | Subsurface metagenome, whole genome shotgun sequencing project. | reverse complement strand
ATCGGTACCATCGGACGGCTTACGTCGGAGACGTGCAGTCTTCTTCTTTCTCTTTTGATTCGGCCGTGCGAAATCGGAGTCGGAGTCATCACTCGAGCTATTGTCCGAGAGAGACGTAGTCGATGAAGACCTCTTACCCGGCCCTTTGCCTGGTTTTACCAAACCGACAGAGTGCTCGCCATGCTCTGTAGTTTTTAATCGCTTTGATCGCCTGGGAACGAGAAGGCGTCGCTGCTCAAGCTGCTTGTCCACCATCTTCAGGAGGTCTCGATACTCATCTGCAAAAAATGCAAGCTGCGTCTCTACAATACCTAGGTAGGAAATCTCGGAAGCGAGTAGGAATCCAGCTTAGTTTCTAACCCATGCAAGCACCAGTGGATTCTAAGTGATTTTATCAGTCGCAATGAAGAGACGAGTAAGGAAGGGCAGGAGGCACTCAGCACTGTTTGAGGAACGTTTGCGAGAACAAATTGTCACGACCTTCCAGGTTCAAGTTTGTGGCTTGACAAAAAAGTTCTCGACTTCCAGTCGGAAGAAAGTCGGTTCTATGCCAAGGTCGTCATAACCGGCCTCGGGAGGTCCGAGCTTCCAAATTCGGCATCTACGCGCTTCTCGATCGGACAGAAGATCGAGCATGATAAGTTCGGTACAGCTGAGAGATTCTCAATGCCGCAAAGTTCTTTACAGTCGACATTCCCATACCATAGGACCTCTTCACAGGTTCTGAGTCCCTCATTGCGTCGCAAGGGTTCAAAAGTTCAAGACATGATTTACGATACAGGTTGTAGTTCCTAAGTTGTCGAGGTCATAAGACTATTTCTGATAGTCCGATTCGAGTCCCGCCTGTCTACAGGTTCCTCATTGTTGCCAGCGTCGAGCAACTTATAAACGGTCATTTGACCCTCGTGCTTTTACCGGACATGAACCATTGCGCGGCGTCTCTACTTGATGACGCCTGACATGTACAATTCCCTCCTCATCGGATTCGTCAAGGGCGGCACATAGCGCTGAAAGGCAAACCTAGGATAGAACGCAAGGACGAGGTGTATCATATCTTGCCGGTCCAAGTAGCTCATGATCTGGTCCAGTAACTCGTTCGGGAGCGGTCTGGATGTGAACGCGCTCCGCGGCATGCGCTCGAACAGAATCTGTCCAACAAGCTCGGCTGACATGCATGGAACAATCCCATGCCGATGGAGAAGCCAGTAGTGTGTCATGGCGAATGTTATGTAATCTTGCGGGTGCAGAAAGTCCGCAATCTTGAGTAAAAGCTCTGCAGGAAGCGAGTTGAGTCTTGTTGCGTTGCCCGTGAAGCTGTATTTGAGCGCCTTTGAGAACTGGGAGTGGTCCCAGGATGGATGAGACGGGGACTTTGATTGAGCCATTTCAGTAAGTGTCGTTACTGGCTGTTCAAGGGTCCTCCTGTACCAAGGTTGAGAGGGAGATCGATCTCCTCAGCCTATGCTGTGTGGTGCTTGGGTTTGACGATATCTTTCAGCCACAGCCAAACCGCACTGCCCAGACAATAGCTGCCGAAACCAAGCGCAAGCACGTAAATCGCAGTGACTAGGACAGAGCTTGGTAGAATGTCCAAGAGGTATGGATCAAGGACTATACCGGAAGTAAGTGAAAGGCTCGTGCCTGCGTGAGCCGAACATACCAACGTCTATTTCTACCTCAGGAGGACTTTGCATAAGATTCTGACGCGCCGTGAAGTAATCTGCAGTGGACTGGAGTCTCACAAACAGTAAGGAGGCGGATGTGCTTGCTGGTTTGGTTGGTCCCCTGTTTGCTATGATTGGCCTGTCTCTCTGTTGAGACTCTGAGAAGTCTGCAAGGGAAGATATCAAGGGCGGAGAGTCAAAGACCTCATTTATCGTATGCACATCGATCCAGAACTGGGTGGGTTGCTGTTAACTGTATCAGGCTAGTGACATAGAAGGAAGTTATGACAATCTAAAAAGATACATATAAAGCTCCCATCGGCTCTGATGAACAAGGGTGTAGCATTTAGAGAAACTTTGAGCTTACTGTTGCTGCCCAGCAAATCCGCAGCTCGTACCTTCGACCCTCTACTAGGTCTTCAAGTAGATACCATGAGGAATTGCCGCGTGGATTTGTGTCATCTGCGAAGACTACGGGAATGCGGCTTCGCACCGTTGGATGCGCGGGCGATAGTGTGTGCAAAAGTAAGCTATCAAGTGCGGGTTGGCTATTGGGTAATGTGATGTCTTCAGGTGCCACGAAAACCACCTTCTCGGTGTTTGCCAACGCGGGCACTACAAAGGGCAGCAGAAGGGGAAGTAACAGCAAGTGTAGCATCCTAATGTAGTAGCCATCAACTGATGTTTTGCCGGGGTGGGAAGAAATTCAATCCTGATCGTTACCGGTTGAAAACATCACCTGGGCATGGATAGGCATACGCTTAACGCTAGCAAGGGGCAGCGCATGGGACTCCCCGCCTTGGCTAGCGGGGCGGAGGAGGGCGGGCTGGCAGCGGAAGTGTTGTGGCATGCACTAGTGAATAATCGAGTTAGCCGTAGCTGCCCAAAGTTAACTGACACCGACCTTTTGGCGCGTACACTTAGCGAACCCGAGGCTGCCACCTGCACAAACAAAACATCGTAGATTTTTCTTCGAGATAACTTCCTCAACAATCCCGCGTGATAGGTAGTGATTACTTCTACCAGACGCAAGCATTCAGAACACACTTCGCGAATACAGCTCAAGCTCGTGCATCCTATCAAGATGAGAGAGGTGATCAGCTTGAACGGTATGTTCTTCCTCCTGGAATTGGCCTTCTCACGCCCCTATATCGTTTCACTGACTCGCTCGTGCAGTTGGCCAGGCAGGTTGCCAAATTGCGAATTCCTGCTGGGAGGTGAGTCTCCCACCTTTCTTGCCCATGACTACTTCGGCTCGCTGTGTTGCACTTTCGTGCTCGTTGTCCTTGGATCGCTTATAACTGACCCATGGTTTGGCTGGTAGCTTTACTGCCTCGAGCACGGCATCCAGGTATAGTCGACTGACACCGCAACTGTTCAGTCTAGCCATACTAACACACTCCGAAAAGCCTGACGGTTATCTTTCTGAAGAGCGGAAAGCCGCTGACGACACTCATGGATTCAGCACCTTCTTCTCTGAGACGGGTAGACTTATTCCACATATTCGTCATGGTGTAGGAGCTAAAAATTACATAGGACAGGGCAAATATGTGCCTCGAACTATCTACTGTGATCTCGAGCCCAACGTGGTTGACGAGGTCCGGACTGGCACGTACCGCAGCCTGTTCCACCCTGAACTGATGATCACCGGCAAAGAAGATGCTTCTAACAACTATGCTCGGGGTCACTACACTGTTGGCAAAGAACTCATTGATCAGGTCATGGATAAAGTTCGCCGAGTTGCCGACAATTGCTCTGGCCTGCAGGGTTTCCTCGTCTTCCACTCTTTCGGTGGTGGCACTGGTTCAGGCTTCGGCGCTCTGCTGATGGAGCGCCTTTCGGTTGATTACGGGAAGAAGTGCAAGCTGGAGTTCTGCGTTTATCCTGCTCCCCAAGTAGCGACGTCCGTCGTGGAGCCGTACAACTCGATCCTGACGACCCATACCACGCTGGAACACTCGGACTGCAGCTTCATGGTAGACAATGAAGCCATCTATGACATTTGCCGCAGGAGCCTCGGCATCGAACGACCCAACTATGAGAACTTGAACAGGCTCATTGCTCAAGGTGGGCTCTCCGAGACGAGGCATACGTATCTGCTTTTGGCTAACTGTCCGCATCAGTTGTGTCTTCCATCACTGCTTCGCTTCGCTTCGACGGTTCCTTGAACGTGGATTTGAACGAATTCCAAGTCAATCTTGTGCCCTACCCGCGCATACACTTCCCACTTGTCGCCTACGCCCCAGTCGTGTCTGCGGCGAAGGCTTCGCACGAGGCGTTCTCCGTCCAGGAAATCTCCATGTCTTGCTTCGAGCCAAACAACCAGATGGTCAAGTGCGATCCACGCAATGGGAAATACATGGCGACCTGCCTGCTTTACCGTGGCGACGTGGTACCCAAGGACTCTCATGCTGCCGTGGCGACCCTGAAGACCAAGCGCACCATCCAGTTCGTTGACTGGTGCCCCACTGGCTTCAAGATTGGCATTTGCTACCAGCCGCCCCAGATGGTACCGAACGGCGATTTGGCCAAGGTCAACCGTGCGGTGTAAGTGGACGCCCCTCATCCTTGTGGTCTACATCGTTTAACAGCTTACTGACTCGATTACAGCTGCATGCTGTCTAACACCACTGCCATTGCCGAAGCTTGGTCAGCTCTGTCGCACAAGTTTGACCTCATGTACTCAAAGCGAGCGTTCGTCCATTGGTATGTTGGCGAAGGCATGGAGGAAGGAGAGTTCTCTGAGGCAAGAGAAGATCTTGCCGCCCTGGAGCGGGATTACGAGGAAGTTGCCGCGGACTCCGTCGAGGGCGAGGAAGGCGCCGAGGCTGAGTATTAGCCGGCATTGATGCGACTAGAACGTGAGAGAATGCCGTTTGTGGGTCTCGGTTTGCAAAGGGCTTGTGGCGATTGAGCGTGTTGGTAGTAATTGGTAGTTGAGAAGTCTCTCGAGGTAGTTCTAACAGCGACCTCTTAGCCTAAGTTACCAGTACAGTATTCGCTGATGGATGTTCAAATGTTGTGCGCATTCCCATGGTCAACAGTGTTGACGTCGGGTTAAGATTGACTCAATATCAGTTGGTGAAACATCGATTGAGATCCAGTCAACGGCAGTCATCATCCCGAGATCTGTCGTACCACTTTGACCCTTCCGAGGTCCCCACGCCGCGCCACGGTCCCATCCGCTTTACATACGACATATCATAACTGCGAGCATCTTTCGAAAACACAATTCCCGGATGACAGTAATCTTTCACGGCCCGCTCCTGGAAAGCATCCAGGCTCGTGGAAGCATCACAGTTCCCTGCTAACGGGACAGCATGTTCTGCCTACGGAGTTGGATACCGATACTGTTCTTCCTGTAAGCGCTCCCACATCAACCACACGGCCATGCTAACGGAGGGCTTTGCAGTACTAATACTTCACCGGTTTATCTTCTTTTGTTCATCACAGCGACATATTCTCTAAACCGACCATGCGTCTACTGCTCCATCCTCCTTGCCGTCCTTGTGTTGTCCCTCTTCGACTTCCATTCAAACTGGTTTGAAGCCCGTTACTTGTCATCGTCACCCACGAACGGCACATGCGATAACACGCAGTCTGGCTTCAATGCGACTCTCGAACCCGCGTCCATAATCGCGACATCCATCAACGATACGGCTATTACGCTGCTGGGTACTGCACTGGAGCACTTGAAGGCTAAGGTTGAGGCGCCTGCTGAGTCGTCTTGGGGATTCTTTGGGTTCGAGTGGGTTAAAAGTCTGGCTGGGAAGAAGGAATGGAGACTACCATGTCTCGACGTCCTCATACGTCTGTGATGGTGAGGTTAGTGATTCCCACAGACCCGGTCTCAGCCGGCGAACCCTATAGCCAGCGGGAGCCAAGACGTGGAGCTAATAGATGTGCTCGATACAGGTCGGCGTTTTGTTCGGATAGATTTCTCGGTGGCGCCAGATATCCACTCGTCAGGGCTGTCATTATGGCTCTGTGATAAATAGCTGTGAATCAATGGTTGCCAGGCGGCTATAACGGAATTTGCGAAGTAATTATGGCGTCACAATCTGCGAACACAACTTGAGTGGCCCCCTCACTGGGCGTACGCATCAGCACCGATGGCAGCTCGACAGATACGTCTCTTAGTTCACACATCCAGTCGTGACTCCCGGTTGCGCTGATCACAGTGAAATCAGCGTTGCAATAGGTTCAAAGATCTATCTGGTGACCATATGACTTGATGTTCCTTGATTGTTACTGATCCCCCTCTTATGAAGGAAGCTTCTACCCTCCACTTTCCTACTCTTGCTCCACGATTCATATCTATTTTTGAGAACCTACACTACCCAATCTGAGACAGCTACTACAATGTAAACAGAGAACTTCAATCATGTGCGATTATGCCTCGGTTGCCTATGCTTCGGAGCTGGAGTAAGAAGCGCAGAAGCACTTGGGCAGGCAAACGCCCAAGATGCAATTGAGAGTGTCCTGCTATGACCAGGTGAGTATGCCTCATCCGAAGGTACATCTGCTGCTGAGTTTCAGATGACTTATACGATGGCACAGTAAGAATTTACGCGGGCAACCTTACTCTCAGAGGCAACGGTGTGTGATAAAAACCTCAATACTATCAACTCATGCGCTAGGCGATGACCTGGTGTCTGTATTGTGATTCTCACTCAACAGCCCATGACTGAGCTGTGATTCGAAGATAATTTGATTGAACTGTTGACAATAATAATCCGACATAACACTCGCGCAAGGACATAAGCTGAAGGATGCTGAGACCGCCGTTTCCATGAGCCGCTTTCCCATCGATCATGTCAGCTCTAGGGTGCAGTGTTATAGGAATTTCATACATTGCATCGGGCCCGGTCTGGTGAGACCAACTTTGGAGCTATTAAAATACCGCAAATATACTGTATTTCGAGCAACGCATACAAAGATGGGGGACGAATCTAAGGACTTACGTTCAGGCTTTCATGACGTTCGTCAGGCCAACGCTTAAAAACATGTAAAATAAACCAGGTTGCTCGTGACGTTGTGATTTGGAGCTGTCGGAAGAGCATATCCCTTGACTCTCCTCACAACTGTGCATCTGGGTAATATCCACATTTCATCCCGCCAAAGTGTCCATTGCTACACTCTTCTGAGTCTACTTGATCGTAGATCTTGATGGCATCTGACAGAAGCGTTTTGCCCGACTGGTAAGACTACCACCGATCCAGACGTACTGAGATAAATCCTAGATATAACGATATCCAGGGTAGTACCAAGGCATTATGCATTGTCTCTGCATGGGCTCGAATATGGTGCCAACTTTGGTTATCGTGGTGAAGTGACGATTCAACTTGACATCTCCAAAAACACCAAAGAGATCATACTCAATGCATATCAACTCTCGGTCGAGAGCGCGGAAGTGGAGCTACGACAGCAACGACTTAAAGCATCAACCATAACCAACGATGAGAGATCGCAGAGAACCACCATCTCGTTCGATGAGGAACTTGAATCGTCTCCCGCTTCCTTGTCAATCAAATTCAAGGGGACCATTAACAACGTATGCTGTTCTAACTCATCACTGCTCGAGAAGAACATGGTTGACACATGGCTTATAGCTTATGGCGGGATTCTACCGTTCTCGATATAAATCAAAAGCAGATTCTGCGAAGTCTGTGGCCAAGGACCAGGAGTTCCACTGCATGTTCAGCACACAGTTCGAGTCTTGTGACGCTCGCAGAGCTTTTCCCTGCTTCGATGAGCCTAATCTGAAAGCAACGTTCGACGTACGCCTTGAGGTTCCAGCCGACCTCGTTGCTTTGAGCAACATGCCTGTGGCCCAGGAGACCACTACTCAGGAAGGCCTCAAGGTCGTTTCTTTCGAACGCACACCACTCATGAGCACCTATCTCCTGGCTTGGGCCATTGGAGACTTCGAGTATGTGGAAACATTCACGGAACGCAAGTACAACGGCAAAAACCTTCCTGTCCGAGTTTACACCACTAGGGGACTGAAAGAACAGGGGCAATTTGCTTTGGAGCACGCCCATCAGATTGTCGACTTCTTTTCTGATGTGAGGAAAGTCCTTGTCAGATTTCAAAGTACTAACGTCATGTAGACTTTCAAAATCGACTACCCATTGCCCAAGGTTGATCTGCTTGCGGTTCATGAATTTGTAAGTTTTTCTCCCGTAGCAATATCAATTGATATTTCTATATCCCCGTGGACATGTAATCATTGTCTGTCTGAAAAGACTTTCGTGCTCCCTATTCTTTTTGAGCCATTTTGGATCATGCGTAAAGATTGCCTAGCAGTATGAGCTGACAGAGAAACCATAGTCCCATGGCGCCATGGAAAATTGGGGTCTCATCACTTATAGGTTCGTTGAATTGCTACTTCCTTTTTGCGTAGTGCCAGAATTCCTATACATCCTGCCGCCCGCACGTCTGTCAACTAGTCTGATTCGATAACATGCAAAATTTGAAGATTCGTTTAGACACTCACGTAATTCATTCGACAGGACCACCGCCCTACTTTTCGACAAGGCGCAATCAGACCAAAAGTACAAAAACAGAGTCACGTACGTTGTGGCACACGAGCTTGCACACCAATGGTTTGGCAATTTGGTGACCATGGACTGGTGGAATGAGGTAAACAGAAAGCTGCGTTTGACTTCTGCTCCTGTTTGCAACTGACTGTTGCTCAGCTTTGGCTCAACGAGGGATTTGCTACGTGGGTTGGCTGGCTTGCTGTCCATCATCTCTATCCAGGTATTTCAGCCCATCAACTTTGGTGGCACCTTGCTAACTAGTGATAGAGTGGGATATCTGGAGTCAATTTGTCGTACGTGGAACGTCCAAAGGTACATTTGGAGCAATTTCAAGCTGACGCTGTGACAAAACCCATTCAGACTGAATCTCTCCAAACAGCGTTTCAACTCGATTCTCTACGAAGCTCACATCCCATCGAGGTGCCTGTCAGAGATGCGCTGGAGGTTGACCAGATCTTTGATCACATTAGTTACTTGAAAGGCAGCTCAGTGATCCGCATGCTCAGCGCCCACCTTTCAGTTCCGACCTTCTTAGATGGGGTATCAAATTACCTTAAAGCTCATGCTTATGGCAATGCTACCACGAAAGATTTGTGGTCCGCTTTGAGTGAGGCTTCAGGACAGGATGTCAATGCCTTCATGGACCCTTGGATCAAGAAAATAGGTTTCCCAGTTATCACGGTGGCTGAAGAGCCAGGTCAGATTGCTGTGCGGCAGAGTCGATTCCTGTCCACAGGAGATGTGAAGCCAGAGGACGACGAAACTGTATGGTGGATACCGTTAGGATTGAAAACTGGCCCGAAGGCCGAAGACCTGAAGGCCATTGCTCTGAAATCGAAAGACGAGACCATTCGCGATGTCGACGAGAGTTTCTATAAGCTCAACGCGGACCAAAACGGCTTCTTCCGGACCAATTATCCCCCTGCGAGGCTTACGAAGCTTGGAGCGGCCAGAGAACAGCTTACAAACGAAGACAAAATCGGCCTGGTAGGAGATGCTGCAGCGCTCGCTATGTCGGGAGAGGCAACCACCGCCGGGCTGCTCGCCTTAGTTGAAGGCTTCAGAGACGAGCAGAATTATCTGTGAGATTGTACTGACAAAAAACAACATCAACCTGCTAACCTGAGTAGTGTCTGGTCACAGATCATAACGTCTTTGGCGAATGTCCGATCAGTCTTCGCTGAGGATGAAAACGTCGCGGGAGGATTGAGGAAGTTTACCTTGCAGCTTGTCACACCGGCAACGGAGAGGCTAGGATGGGAGTTCGGCTCGGATGAAGGGTTTCTGGTCAGCCAGCTTCGAGCATTGCTCATTGCCACCGCCGGTCTCGCGGGCCATGAAGGGTATGAGTTGATCGCTTGTCACTGCATCTTTCTAACGCTTTGGTAGTGTCATCACTGAAGCACGTCGTCGCTTCGATGCGTATACGGATGGGTCGGATAAGAAAGCCATTCATCCCAGTCTCCGCTCGGCGGTGTTCCGTGTTGCCATCAGCGTCGGAGGCCAGAAAGAGTATGAGGCAGTCAAAGCAGAATTCGCCTCGACGACTTCAATTGATGGCAAGGAAATCGCATTGCAGTCGCTGGGCCGAGTACAGAGCGAGGAACTTGCTCAGGATCTCCTGAACTTCCTCTTCTCTCCTGCGGTCGCCGTTCAGGATGTTCACAGCGGAGCCGTCGCACTCGCCGCCAACCCCAAGACGCGGCACGCGCTTTGGGAGTTCATCAAGAGTAAATGGGACGAAACGGTGTACCCTCGACTGTCGGGTAATATGGTTGTCCTCGACCGGTTCTTAAGACTGAGCTTGAATAAGTTTGCGAGCTTCGAGACAGCAGATGACATTGTGCGCTTCTTTGAAGGGAAGGACAATCGAGGTTATGACCGTTCATTGGGTGTGGTGTCGGACACCGTTCGAGGATATGCCGCGTACAAGGAAAGGGACTACCCGGTAGTGAAAGAATGGCTCGGTGCACACGGGTACCTATGATGCAGGAAAGCTTTTTGGGAGCATGGGATCCTCTCAAAGGACACTTATTCGATCCGGCTGATGTGGCATTCACATGACTACATCACTCATGGTCAAAGTGGGAGCCAGCGTTTTATGACTATATCCATTCCACAGGTCGCCGAAGGACATTAAGCAGCCGATCTTCTCGACTTCCTTTTGCTGGCTCGTGCATATACTCCCATCTCGCAGTGAGAGGGAGACTCATTAGTATACTCTCCACCCTTGAGCCAGGTGTGTTCAACCCAAAGCTCGTGCCACGATCGTGCACCAGGTTGAACTCTACGTACCGCCCACGCCTCAACTGCTGCCAGTGCTTCTCCTCTTCGGTAAATGGCATGTCCTTTCTACGTTGCACGATAGGCATATAGGAAGGCAAGAAGGTCCCCAACGCATCTTGTACGAAAGTGAAAAGCTGTTCTTGGTCTTTCTCGGTCTCATCGAGGTCGTCAAAGAAGATACCACCGATACCACGACACTCTCCTCGGTGCTTGTTGCTGAAGTACTTGTCACACCACGCTTTAAAGCGTGGGTAGTAGGCCTTGTCGTGAGCGTCGCATGTATTCTTGATGGTCTTGTGGAAGTGAATGGCATCCTCGTCAAAAAGGTAGCAGGGAGTCAGGTCGGTGCCTCCTCCAAACCACCATGCCGCAGGCGTGCCATCCGCATTTTCCGTCTCGAAGTACCGGTAATTGAGATGCACTGTCGGCGCCATGGGATTGTGCGGGTGCAGCACCATGCTCAGCCCTGCAGCAAAGAAAGGAAGGCTCTCAACATCCGGGTCCAAAGCCTTGTGATTGACGCGCATTTGCGCGATTGCAGCTCGCGGCAGAGTTCCATACACGACCGACGTATTGACGCCTGCCTTCTCGAAAACCTTGCCCTCCTGCAGCACACACGTTATGCCACCGCCTCCGTTAGGGCGGTCCCAGGCGTCGACCTTGAAGCGGGAACCGTCGAGCTTCTCAAGCTCACGAACGATGTGCTGCTGCTGCTGCTTAATGAAGGACTCCATGCGCAATCGCATTGGTGAAGAGCGCGTGACGCCCGACTCACGCTTGGCAAGTTTGTCGCGTTCGGCGATAGATGGAGAGTCGAGTTTCTCCTCTGGTATTTTTTCGGTGGCCTAGCGAGTAGTCAGTCCCTGGACGGATCCAATGTGCGAGATCTCACTTACCATGGAGTAGATGAGCGCACCGATGAAGACCACGCCGACAGCTATTCGCGTTTTGGGCATCCATATTGGTGTAGGCTTGTTCCTCAGATGAGGCGCCTGTGGTGAGTTTGGCTGAGGAGGTTTGAAGTCTGATAGATATCGGGCAAAGTTACGTCTGCGATATGCAGTTTCGAGAACGTTTGATGCCAACCGGCATGGGCTCGCAAGCTGTCTCGCGCTCATGCATATTGTCGGAGATGCCATTGACAGGAGGAATCGCTTTTCTTAACATAAGATCGCGCAACAAAACGCTAGAGAAGCAAGAATGGCACGCAACGCAGCAAGAGGAGATCAACTCGAAGGAACGTGAAGCTATCTACGTGTTGAAAAGCTTCAAGCTTCTATGACGAACTCTATCAAGTTCGGATGGTGTGGAGTACCCATGATGTTTGCACTGTTTGCAGATTCATCCATCAGTCAGCAGGCCTTGGCTCCCGAGATCCGCTCCGGTGACCGGACGCCGCACAGATGACTCGTTCGCTTACGGCGAAGTTCCACTCCCACCTTCTAGGCTGCGACCAGCGACAAGCCCCACGTAATCAGCCTTGCGTTCTTCTCTCCGCCATCTCTTCTCATCGCCGCCATCACCATCTATTACAAAGCCCGCTTCTTCTCTGCGACCTGCGCAACTCCAACTCCCAGAACCTACAACACACTACTGCAGAATCATCGACAAAGCTATCATTATGCGATCCAAATTTAAAGACGAGCACCCCTTCGAGAAGCGCAAGGCGGAGGCAGAGCGCATTCGCCAGAAGTACACCGACCGCATCCCGGTACGATATCTCTCTTTCGTCTTTTGGCCCTTTTCCAAACCCCTTGCGCCTGTGTCAGTATCAATCATCGCATGCTGACGGTCGTGTTACAGGTCATCTGCGAAAAGGTCGAGAAGTCGGACATCGCTACCATCGACAAGAAGAAGTATCTGGTGCCCGCAGACCTCACAGTCGGCCAGTTCGTCTACGTTATCCGGAAGCGCATCAAACTCTCGCCCGAGAAGGCCATCTTTATCTTCGTCGATGAAGTCCTTCCGCCCACGGCTGCTCTGATGAGCAGCATCTACGAAGAGCACAAGGATGAGGACGGCTTCCTTTACATCACGTACGTATATCTGATTATCTCCTGTGTCCTTTTTCTACGTCAAGTTACAGCGGCTGACTGCGTACAACAGCTACTCTGGAGAGAACACCTTCGGTGAAGACTAGAATCATGCTCTATGCGGTGCTGCCAATAGGCACGGCCTCGATTTCTTTGACGGAAGTACTGGGATATGATTCTGGCGCTGGGGCAGGCGAATGTACTGGGTTAGCAACGGCAATGTGAACAAAGAAGGCCATGGGTCATCGCTCTATAGCAACCACTCCCTGCTTGGGTCATGAACAGACACGGCCGGAGAGAGTGTGGACGGCATGGACTACGGAGAGAGGCGGTGTACAGTCAAGTCTATGAAGAATCACCGTTCTCCTTGCTACTCCCTGCGCTTGTCCTCGCGTATGCCGCTGGAGAATAGTCTCGTGTTGTCTTCATTACACGTGACTGTTCACCGTGACTCCTTTGTTGAAATGACTCCCATAAGAAATGGCCGTATTATATGTCTCACGTTGCTTAATCGTGTAACCGTATACGAGCCCGAATCGTGTCGACGCGCTAGAAAGTCACCATGCGGCGCACCAGACGTGCCTAATAAGTGTTGTACCTGCGTCAGCTGCACATTGATGCTCAGGTGGATCCCTAGAGCTCTACCGTTGGCCGGCTTCTGCCGAGATTCGTCAGAGCTTCCATCAAACCAAACCACCTCAACTTATGCTTGTTGTAAAACCAAGCTTAACGCCATGTCTGCACCGGTGTACACTTATATCATCTCCAAGTCAGTGAACGTCGCTAATATGAAGCTGCCTTCACTTTCACTAACCAAGTCCACTGTCCAACAGGACCCTCGACCCAGTCTTCGCAGTGTCAATCGGCATCGCTTCTGCTGCAGCCCGTATTCGACGCGAGGAGCAGGAGAAAGGGCACAGCCCGTTAGATACATGGGAGACACTCAGACGTAGGACATGGTTACTGCTCGACAGTGGATTTTGGATGAGCAAGAGCAAGTCGCAGAAGACTACTTGAGCTCCTTCGAGAAGCCTGGGAGAATTCGAGCCATGGAATTCGTGCCTCTGCAGTGGAAAGTACGGTCACCATGCGGCGGACGCAGAAGACCCTGAGAACGGGCGCATGCGAAGGACGTGTACGGCCATGTCGAGTGGACGTTTCGTGTTAGGTCAAGGATGCGCAGGATGTCAAGTCTTCCACCTCCAAAGACCTTGCGTCATAGTGTGCTGTTCTATGCTCAAAGGGCAGCCGTTCGCACTTCAACCGGCTTCGAGAATCATGTCACAGAGACAAATATCTGACATCGATGAAGAGTTTCCTGTCTCTAGGTATATTATATGCTCTATTCTGCTCGTCATGGTTGGCATGGGATCATATCTCATGTTCTGTGTCTGTAGTAGTTTGTGCTTCTAGAACGCTCATCATAGCGGATGAGCCCAAACACAAGATTTGTTTGCAATAATTCAAGAAGGCGGCCGATCTGTCCAAAAGGAATGGTGGTGGTCCTGCACCTCTTCAAGCAACGTCACAATCGGTCCGTCCTCGTCTTGACCAGCTCCATCAGACGAGCTCTGGTAGGATTGCTTTCTCGGTTGCAATTGAGCCTCAGCAGGCTTCTTTTGCTGGCTCGTCGACGGACCTCGACTACTGCCTCCACTTTCGACAAGCGTGTAGCCCAAAGCATCGGCTCGCCAGACAAGTTCGCACCGCCAGCATTTCACCCTTTCTACCTGACCCCTCAGCTTTATCCTGCGCCCACATCGGAAACAGGCAAAGCCGCACCGCTCGCAGCGTGTTTCAATTGTGTCGTCGATCGGCCGAGTAAGCCTCCGGCAACGCTTGCAGACCTTCATGGCCGCTGGGCTGTTCGATTGCTGACTCGACGGATTGTGTTGCCTGAGTTCGCCCGGGATGCGCTCCCTCCAGCGGCCAGAGTCACCCGTCTCTTCGCTGGTGTACTTGACATGGTCCACACAGCCGGATATGCGGCAGGACTTCCCATCGGCGCCATTCAAGAGCCGTTGCTGGAACTCCGACGCAGCAAGGCGGAGCGCAGGACTGTCCGCAGCTTTATCGATGGGGCCACCTCCGGATTCGTATTTCGGTCCCTGCACCGCTTGCTGGACAGGAAATCCGCCAAACGGACGAATTGCAAGCTTCATAGTCCAGAGGAGTTCTCGCGCCGCAGCGATGCCGGAGTCGACTGAGATAGCGCCCTGCACGCTCTGGTTAGAGCCTCCCTGAGTTTCCGGCGCATCGAGCAACTGAAGCCGCTTCATGTCTCGGAGACTGTTCTCGCGAAAGCCCGTCTCGATCACGTTGGCCGACCCGTTCACTTCACCTATGAGCAGTCTCGAATAGTCAGGGCTGAACTCCCCCGACATGACGCCCGAGTTAAGGCGCACAACGTCTTTAATGAACGCGTCCTCTGGTGCCCGATACATGTCCCAGGCTTTCACTACGCCATCGGAGGACCCCGTGTAGAAACGCGTGCGGTTCTCGCCCCAGGCACAGAAGCGAACGCCAGTATCGGCCTCTTCGCGAGAAACAGTGTCGTCAGATTCCATGAGTGGCTGTCCATGTGGAAGTGCGTGTAAGTAACCCTGATGACTGCGGAGGTCCCATATGTATGTCTGACCATCTGTGCAGCTTGTTGCGATGAAGTTTTCATCGTGCGGACTGAAAGCGTCAATCATCACGAAGGACCATAAGACCAAGTGGACTCACCAGTACAAAACATCGTTCATGTCAAGAGCGGGACATTCGAGCTCCATCATCATGCCGTACTTAACACGCAAGTCGTACATGCGAACAACTGATCGAGTTCCCCTATTGACATTCGAGCCAGCCACGCCTGCTACGGAGAAGAGAGCCTGTTGGACATGGATGGGATTCCAAGCGCAATCGAATATACTGCCGCCGCTGTGGACAATCTGGCATTGTTCTTGTCTTTGCACATTCCATAGGCAGACCTCGCCATAATTAGTGGCTGAGGAGACTTTGGCATCGCAGCTGAACCCTGCTAGAAGAAAGGTCCCGGAACTGGTTGGATCCCACCGAAGGGAAGTTGGAAAGGTCCGCGTTTCTGGTCGATCCACGGCCTTTTTCGACGAGAACGTGCACACCACAGCAGCTTTCTCCGGATCGCAACGGATGACTCTAATGCTCTTTTCCGCTACGCTCTGACAGCCACTGGCTAAGAGACCGCTTTTACTTACTGCCAGCACGTCAACAGCAGCGCGATGTCTGAAAGTGTATCGGCACTTTGTTTCACTCAACTCTCTCCCGACCGTCCAGGCTCTGACGCATGAATCATAGCCAGCGGAGTACATGAAGCTTCCATCAGGAGAGAATGCCACCATAGGGACAGTCATGAACAAACGTGGGTCCTGAGACACATGCATCGAATGAGAGGCATTACTTCCTGTGTCCTGCAACTGCCGCCGAACAAAATGATCAGGAAGCTCTTGCAGGGCGTTGCGTTGAACGTCACCAACGAGTAGGTTATTCGGCCTGTTGTATTGCATGCTGTCCCCATCCACAAGGCACACCGACCCTGCCGCAAAGGTGTTACCATCTGCAGCCCATGCTACGGTTCCGACGTCCCCTGAAGTGCCTGTGAACGAGAGTGACGGGCCCAATGAATCATTCACGGAGTTTCTCAGCTCGATGGACACGCTTGGGACTGCACAGCTGTTCCCGTAACGCCGGGAAACACCGAGCTCCCGTTCTCGCAACGAGCATGCGACTGATCTGGTCTTTCTGCGTGCTGACCGACTGCCGTCGTCGACTGGTCCAACATAATCGATTGAAGCGTTTGGCCGGAGCCGCCCCTGTTCGGCATCGCCCAGGAAACTTTCTATATCGTCCCGTGTACGCGCACTCAGCCCTGGTCTCTTCACTGCGCGCCACGCGACTCTTGCTATTTGCGCTTCATCTGCGTTCTTCAGGGCTTTTTGGATGATTGCTTGGGGTTGATGAAGCGCCAAGTTGTCACTCAAACCGATTTCAGCGCGTATGCAAGCAACGATCTCAAGCATTTCGTCTCTCGGAAAGTCTACATGTAGACACTGGCTCTTCCATTGCCCCAATTTGGCGTGGTCCCAAACGCCATTTGAGAGGGGCCCGCGCAAGCGTTGCCTGACATGAAAGCTCAAATATGGCCGCGCAACAGAACTACGCGGCCGATGCGCACGTGTGATTGGTCTGTTGGCCGGAGCGTGATGTCTTGTGGGAGCGAACAGTGGAAGTATAGGTGGTTTTAGTTCCGAAGCTAGGACCGCTTTGATCGTCTGAAGCTCGGGTTCGTATACTTCGTTGGCGGCAGGGAAAGATCGAGTAGAAGGGGGCCGAGAGAGTTTGCGCGTAGATGATATAACATAACTCGTGTCCGATGTGAGGAGGTTCCCACTTCTTGCATCATTCAACGGGAAGTATGTTGATCTAGTGTCATAAGTGGGAGGGAAAGGGAAGGGTTGCCTGTGTGTAGCCTCCTTGTGTTCTGATTTAGGGAGAGGTCTAATCCTGAAAGGAGAGCTGCCATGAAGGGATTTCGATGAAGGTTGCTGGCTAGCTTCCTTTGAAGCATACGTGCAGTTTTGTGAAGTGAAGCGCTTTGTCTGAGTAGCGGCAATCCGTTCTTCTTTCTGCGAGAATGATTGACTTTGTACTGATTTTGATGGTAAGAGCGAGTCAACCAAGTCTCGAGAGCGAGATGCGTTTCCCCCATAGATCGTCCCGACCTTGGAAAAATCGTTTGACAAAGGCTTAGAAGAGCCAGACAAGGGCGCAGCCGGCTTTTTCAGAGCAGCGGCTGTGTGTCGTAGCCCAAAAGCTTCCTCGAGACGTTGTTCGTTCCAGTCGTCCTCGGACTGTTCGTCGAGATCGATTGGAGCGTTGTGTTGGCGATCCACTTTAGTCTTGATAGAACCGTCCGCCCTCCTCTTAGATGATTGAGCGCCTGCCGCATGCGCTCCAAGCCCATATAAATTTGTAGACAGCTCTGTTCTCTTTGTCGGCTCGCCAAGACTTCGACGCTTGTCTCGACTCGGATCGGATGACGAAGAGGTGGCCCGCTCAGTTGTCCATGATGAAGCCAGTGTCGTGGAGGTGGTCCGATTTCGAATAAGACCCACTTCCCTACAGAAGGTCTTCACACTTTTCTTGCCGAGCAATAACTCTATGTCTAAGGAGCGGCGGTCCCGTACCGGACTTGTTCTTGGCGGTAGCTTTTCTATAGGCGCTCCTTGCGGACGACGCGATTTTTGCTCGGAATGATGAACCGGTAGTTTCGAGGAACCCGCAATGGAAGCTGCGTGCTGCCTCTCCAGGCTTTTGGAGGCGGAGTAGAGCCTGCGAGGCT
>QQTW01001184.1_pt1 | contig 17898 bp, 16 predicted proteins | sample 1904831 | NCBI WGS metagenome assembly QQTW01 (sample SAMN09435610, study PRJNA476489) | Subsurface metagenome, whole genome shotgun sequencing project. | reverse complement strand
GTGGATGGTCTTCCCACCGAGGTTGAAAGCAAGGCTCGTCGCCAGGTTACGAACATTCTCTCGGAAGGCGCAAGGAAGAACAAATGGTATCGTGGTCAGCTCGGTCAATACAGTATATCTAGAGCAGTAGCTAAGGCCAGCGCGGTATGACAGTTGTAGAATCTTGCCATCACATATCTAACCCAGCTTTCCGAGGATGCTATAGGGGTCATTGACAGTAAATGGCTTTCATCATATACGAGTAGTGACAAAACTCACATTAGAATAAGCGTATGAGATGCTGCATCTCCAGAAAATCCAACAGGGACCTATTCACAGATGCGTTAAGTTATCTTTTGACCTAACTGTTGGGCTGGACTAGTTAGCTCTGCCCCACAGTTAGCGCAAGTTAATCTAAGTTCTTGAACTACCTCAGGCAGATGTTTAACCAGCTCATAGCTCATTGCCTCGGAAATTCCAGTGGAACGAAGTGATTGCAAGAGTATATACCCTAAATCGTCATGAGGTACAATCCATACAGGCTCTCCGTTTGACTGGGGCATACAGTTGTAACAAGAACCCCATTTGTTTTGAATAGCTGCCAAAATTCTTTGCCTTTGAACTGTAGACAAAAGAACCACTTTTCTTATTATTTAAAATCTGAATACTCAAGCTTAATTTATTTAGCCTTGTTTTATCAGTTGTAAGATTACTGAAAACAGTATGAAGATTTGAAGGTAAAATATAAATAACTTTAGAGAAGATACGGTAAAAAGCTCGTACTAAATTTATTAGTTTACAAATAACCTTTAATAAACACTGATAGAGTGCTTAGTACAAAATTACTGTACGGGTATAGGAAATCAAGTTTTCTCATTTACTTAGGTGCGATTACGCACAATAGTTGTTAGCAACAACTACAATATAATTAAAAGTTTTACTGATGAAATAAGTAACTTTAGTAAACAAGATTAAAAAGATGAAACCAATGAATTTTACAGTCTATAAGTTTCAATGGGGCTGTTTTACTATGTATGTCAAAGCGAAGGACACTAACCCCTAAGAAAAAAATGCTCCTGGCAGCTGTTATTACTAATCCTGGATTAAGTGCCGGTCAATTAGTCAAGTTGACCGGGGTACCTATATGGACAGTACAGAAAATTTTGCCCGAATTGGCAGGTCGCAGACTAATTTATTACCAAATAGAGCCAAGTGACAAGTTTCGGACAAAACGATGGTATCCTATAGTAGAAGACTTATTGAATCTGTTGGAGATGGCGGTTTTCGAGTCCTACAATGAAACCTCACCTCGTTAACAAGCCTCTAAAATAAAAGCCGCCAGCCATTAACTGGGGCTCAGAACAAGATTTGCATTGTTTAGTAAAAGAATGCTACAGTTGCGGCAATTAAAAGTCAGCAACTTTTATCACAATTTAATAGTGATAAGACTCACATTAAAAATCAATCTGACTCAATTTGGCTACGCACTCTCCAGAGCCTGCATAATGAAACCCCAGACAGGAGGACTGGGGCGGGATAGGATACGACTCTTGTACATTGAGAGGATGGTACGGCTAAGGTAATTTCCTGTAATTGTCTCAGGTCATTTTCTTCGGTGATAAGAGCGCACATCATGAAGCGTGAACACTGAGAAGGAACAACGAGTGTGGCTTTTACTCTGAACAGTTTACAACCTTTGCTCGCAGAATAAATCCAAGACACCGTGTATATCATTTCTCAGTATATTAATAAATTTTTTATCAATCAGTTATAAGTGTTTGTAAGCAAGCTTATGCTTATTGCGTGATTGCCCTGGTTGCTCACACCCGACAAGCGCATGATTATGAGGCACTCTGTGTTCTCTTGTTTCGGCTAATTTTCTAACATGAAGCTTGAGGATATCTATCAGTTTTTTCAAAATCCGCCTTTGACTTATTTATCTCCAGAATTTGCAGTAGTTTATATTCTGTCAGAGGATGTATGAAAAGTATAAACAGCTACGCTATCCGCCTGAGCATGAGCCTCACCATGGCGGCATAGATGAAAGCTTCAGAGGTAGTAGGCAGCACCTCATAGTCAATAGTCAACCGACGACAACGGACTAACCACGCTATAGTTCTTTCCACCATCCATCGCGCTCGGCAAGACTTTGAACCCCTTTTCCGGTTTGCGTTTGACCACTTCCCAATCCAACTGATAGTTCTCTTTGATTGCGGCAATGAAATAGGACGCCGTCGTATCCCCCATCTGCGAAAATCTTTTGTAGGCGAGGGAATTGACCCTCTATCTTCTCCAACAACAGCTTTGCTCCAGCTTTCTCGCTTATGTTGGCGGCACTGACTACCACTTGCAGCAACAGCCCCAAGGTGTCAACCAGGATATGGTGCAAGTGACCTTTGACCAATTTGGCTCCGTCATAGCCTACCTCCTGTGCCACTTCTGTCGTCTTAACTGATTGGCGCTTCAGCGATCGCTGCACTGGGGGTTGGCTCTCTTCCAGCTCGGAACGCGAACCTTTTCCCGTAGCGCTTGATTGAACTGTTGCCAGACGCCTTCAATTCGCTAAATGCGAAAGTAATAGTAAACTGTTGACCAAGCAGGGAAGTCGTGAGGCATCAAGCGCGGCTGCGCAGCCACTGGCGCTTGATGTAGAAAATAGCGTTGATGATTATCGCGCATATCCACTGCGCGTGGACGACCACCCGTCTTAGAAGCCGGGATGAGTTGTTCAAGGATATTCCATTGCTTATCGGTTAGATCAGTTGGATAGGATTTGCGAGGCATAACTCCGGAATGATGGATATCAAAAGTTAAATTTTATACTTTTCATACATCCTCTAACAGCATTAACCAGCCATACCCCTCGACCATCATCCTGGTCGGCTGTTTTAGTGCCAATCGGCATTGACTTGGGATACCTGCCACATCCTGCTTCAACGTCTTGCGGCTCACTTACGCCTGCGGCCCATCCATATGTTGCAAGCAGTTGTTTAGGATCATCGTTACCGAACTGCCAATGCCGTACCACTCTTCCTCGGTCTGCCTTTCTCGCTCGTTGTCCAGCCAAAATTGAACCAACTTTGACCCCATCCATACCCAGAACACTACCAGGAACGCTCAATTGCGAAACGGTCTGTAGTAGCAGGTGTACTTCTTCCTCCTGCAAATACATTACAACTCCTTCCATCAACCAGACCGTTGGCACTGTGGTTTGATACCCGGCATTCAGGATGGCTGTTGCCCATTCTGCATCCGGTGTAGCCAGATCCCCAGATACAGGTCGATAGGTACAAGTTAGGGGAACATCCTGCAAAACTTGCGCTTTGTAATGCAACACCTCTGGGCAGTCCACTTCATATACGTTGGTACCAGGTGACCAACTCAACCGATATGCTCTCGTGTCTAGTCCGGCTCCCAAACTAACCACCTGCTTGTACTCAGCCTGAGCCAGTACCGAATTGAGGAGATCATCCATAAATTTTGTGCGAATCGCAATGTAACGGGTTCGCTTGGCAATCACCTGCTCCAATGGAACTGCTTGAGCTTGGGCAACCCTTCGCCACCGAGAGAGTAAGGCATCGACTTCATCTCCTGCCAGCGCAGCCGCATAAGGATCGTTGAACAGGGGAGTGGAGTGGAATTGTTCAATTGCCCGTTTAGCCGCCACAATTCGTGCTGTGTAAGAAATTGGATCGGAGGAGTTGAGCAGAGCGGGTTCCATACAATTCTTTAGGGCTGCTGGGATCTCATCTGATCGTGCATTAAACTGATATCCCGTTGCAATCTACCAGGTACGGTTGCAGCACATCCCACCCGCAACACAGACGTTTCTGCTACAAGGGAGAAGCGGATTATTCCTCAACCCCATGACAGCCGGTTGTGTTGCCTCAACTTTTGAGGACAAGAGATCCTCTTAACAAGCTTTATATAAATAGCCTAAACCAAGCTCGCAAAACTTTCAATTTTTCCAAGCGTAAAAACCGCAAGGATTTGGAAGTGCAGACCTACGTCCAACTGGTGCATCCCACTGACCCCAGAGACCGAAACATCAGCGAGGATGTTCCGCCAGAGTTGATTCAACGTATGCTTAACATTGGTGAGAACTTCATGCACCCGGACGACTATAAATCTTTTGTCCTTGCCTCGGATGGTGCTACTCCCAGTGTTGGTCGCATTGGCTGTTTCCCTGCAAGTCCCCTAGACTTAAACACGCTTGAACGCTTCCAGCGTTTGTTCCGCTTTCATACTCTGGGAGTAGACTTGCTCTATGGCATCCATCCTTCTTCATGTCCAGTGTGCGACTATGACCTAAAGGATGTGCTATCAAAGTTTAAGGATGAATCGGGCTTCTGTCCTGACTGCAAGGCAGAATGGAGTTGGCGAATTTGTCACAAATGCCATGGCAAGGTTCCTAAACTTCAGCCGAGGCGTATGAAGCCAGCCAGTCAAAGAAAAACTGAGCCCTCGTATGCTGTTCACGCTATGGCGCGTGAGCAGGTGTTGAGTCGCGACCAACTCTCGGCACTGTGCGAGTCTGACGAAGTTCCTGAGTCTGGAAATATCCGCGTTATCTGCCCTCATTGTGGTGCTTGTACAGGGCGCGGCGAGACAACTCAGAAGTGCCAGCGGTGCCGTGACAGTCGCTTCGGTTTGTAAGACAGTTTAGCGAGAAGTGTCACTGTATGCCTTTTTGGGGCAACAACTGGCTAAGGGTGGAGTTCCAGAGCACCAGTATGCAGACTGGATTCGCACTTACAATAGCCCGGAATTTGGGCAGTTGGCTCAACAACTGGAGAGTTTGGCTGAGCGGTACACTAGCGCCACACCAAAGGTACACTCAATCTACCGTTATGCGATGTTGTGTGAGCAAGACTTTTTTCAGGCGGCATGGGCCGATTAAGTCATTATATATAATGTAAATATGTTACGCTTCCTTTAATGCTCTCCAAACTCTTTCCGGCGTCATAGGTAGCTGCGTTAGCCTCACACCTGTTGCCTGGGCAACGGCATTCGCGATCGCAGGTGCAGTACAGTTGGTGCCAATTTCCCCAATACCCTTAGCACCAAATGGGCCATAAGGGTCAGCTTTTTCTACCAAAATGATTTTCATTGGTGGTGCATCTTTGGCAGTAGGAATCCGGTAGGTACGCAGTGCTGGGTTAAGAATCCTACCCTGTTCGTCCCTTACAAGTTCTTCCGATAAGGCATAGCCTATTCCCATCACAATCCCACCTGTAATTTGACCATAGCAAATTCTGGGATTTATCGCCGTTCCCATATCAATGGCTTGTACGCAACGCAGAACTGTAATCTGCCCAGTCTCAGTATCGACTTCAACTTCAACTCCCTGAACTGCAAAGGTTAGAGAAGACTCATCAGCTGCATGCTCAACCTCTACTTCTAGAGATTCCTGCTTAGCGATCGCAACTGCCGCCAGTTCTTGCAGAGAAATTTCTTGTTTTGCCTTCACTGTTTTACCAACCAAGCTGATTTCTTCTGGTCGAGAATCCAATATTTTCGCCGCAAATTCGAGCAGACGCGATCGCAATTGCTGCGCTGCTTTATTCACAGCTTGACCTGATATATAAGTAGTGGCTGAGGCGTAAGAACCGGAATCAAACGGGGTACGGTGCGTATCACCGGCAATAATTCTAATATCAGTAACCTCTGCACCAAGAACATGAGCAGCAATTTGCCGCAGTGACGTATCTGAGCCAGTGCCAACGTCAACCGAGCCGGTTCTCAGCTCATACTGACCATCTGCCTTGAGGGATAAGTTGACTCCAGCACTATGGATTTTTGCTAAGCCACTACCCTGCATTGAAACCGCAAACCCAAAACCCCGCCGCAAATGTCCATCCACTACGGGTGGGATACCAGGGACATAACTGAGCGCCTGCGTGACTTTTTCAAAGCATTCTTGCAGCGCATAACTACCAATCATGTGTAAATGGTCGTGCTCCTCTTCACGCCCTATTCTGATTACGTCATCGGGATGAATGATATTTTTCAGACGCAGTTGCACAGGATCTAAACTCAGTTTTTGAGCAATTTCATCCATCTGAGATTCGATCGCAAAGCTGCCTTGAGTCGCACCATATCCTCGGAAAGCTCCTGCTGGCATTGTATTGGTGTAAACAGCTAACCCCAGAAATCGCTGATTTGGGCAACGGTATAAGCCAAGGGGATAGCAACACGTTACAAAAACAACAGTCTGACCATGATTGCCATAGGCTCCGGTGTTGGCGATCGCTTCCATATCCTGAGCCACTAAGGTACCATCACACCGAACCCCAGTCCTTAGGCGGATCTTCATTGCATGGCGGCTATTGGTTGCCATGAATTCCTCCTGTCTGGTGAATTCCCATTGCACAGGCTTTCCTGTACGCAGTGTTGCCAAAGCGCAGAGGTCTTCTGTGAGAAACTCTTGTTTATTACCAAATCCTCCGCCAATCTGCGGCTTATAAACTCGAACTTTGTCTTTGGGTAAGTCGAAGAGTTGAGAGAGCAGCCTTTGACAGTGAAATGGCACCTGAGTGCTGGAACGAACTACCAGCGTTCCGTCTGACTCCAGCCAACTGACACTGACATGTGGTTCTAAGTGAACGTGCTGGACAGCAGGAAGATAATAGGTATTTTCGACAATTACATCAGCTGCTGCAAATCCCTGTTCTAAGTCTCCATTTTTCAGGACAACCGAACCGGCAATATTATGCTGGACATTATAAATTCCAGAGGAATCCGGCTCATCGTGAATCACCACCTCAGGTTGAGTCATTGCCAGAACTGGATCGGTGACATGGGGTAGAAGTTCATAATCAACTTCAATCAGTTGACAAGCTTGTTGGGCAATCCCCGGCGTGTCTGCCACTACAGCTGCCACGCGATCGCCAATAAAGCGGACTTTGTTGTCTAATAAGTAGTGGTCCAAGGGGTCTGGAACTGGTTCGGCATGACCGGCAGTAGTGTAGGGGATTCGCGGTACATCTTCATGGGTAAAAACTGCATAAACACCCCTGAGGGCTTTTGCTTTGTCGGTGCGAATTTGACGGATACGGGCGTGGGGATGGGGCGATCGCAGTACCTTCAGATGTAGCAATCCTGGTGGCGACCAATCTGCTGTATAAGATGGTTTACCTGTAACGAGTGCGGGACCATCTTGCTTGGCAATACTCTGCCCAACTGGTCCCTCTGTAGTGGTCAATTGCAAACGCTCCGCTGTTCTACAGATGCCCTTCCCAGAGCGCACGAGGATACTATCGACAATTGCCTGGTAGCCAGTGCAACGACATAAATTTCCCTCTAATGCCTTGCGAAGTTCTGCTTCTGAGGAGTAGTTCAGCTTCTCGGCACTCATAATCATACCGGGAGTGCAGAACCCACACTGGAAACCTTGGCAATCCAAAAAAGCTTGCTGCATCGGTGTAAGACCATCCGCTGCTAGTCCTTCAATTGTGGTTACATGACCGGAAATTTGCCTGGCTGGGTAAAGGCAGCTATGGATAGGCACATCATCCACCCAGACTGTACAACTGCCACAATCACCAGATTCGCAAACACGATGCACTCCCACCCAACCAAGATTGCGTAACAAACTTAATAAGCTTGTTCCAGGGGGACAGGTTTCTGTATAGGTTTTGCCATTTACTTGAAAGTTCAGGAATTCTGACATAACATTTCTTAGAGCGATCGCTGCATTAATTCGCGCTGGTGTTGGCAATAAGCTGTAGCTCTTTATTTTATTACCGATCTAAGTTCATCAAATTGTTCGGTGCAAACACATCAGTGAGAGCTTTTATACAATTACACTGATAGCCTCTCACCTATCCACTGGCAATAATTCCAACCGATAGCGATAAAGTGCTACAGGATGCCTAGCAGCAGCAAAATAATCAGGATCTTGTGGCGATAAATAAATGGCTGTCATCTGGTTGGCGGCGATCGCTCCTGAAGACAATAGCTGATAAGCGGTTGTTGTTTCTACTTCGTTCAGATAAATTTGACCTCTACCTTGAAACACCTGCTGAGATACTTCTGTGGCGAGAAATTGCTCAGCTGCTGGGCTCTCACTGGCGCGTCCTGTAACCACCGAGACGAGCTGACGATCCCCGCGTAGGAAGGTAACCTGCCGATTGGGGTTATTGGGATCAACTTTCACTGATAAGACAGGGGGAGTTACCATCTGGGGCGCATCCTTTGATGAGTTGCTCAAATAAGCCAAGGCAATATTCAACCCATTAAAAGATCGGTCAGCTACTACCGACGTTTCATCCCCCGTTTTCAACAACGGCACTAGCAGTTGCTTCCTAAGAGTATGTTTATTGACAAAACGCACTTTAAACTTTATAATATGGTTCTGCTCAAGACGATTCCCCTCAAACCCAGGTGTGACAATTTCTGGTGCCAGTGGTGCCACCAACTCTACCAGCGTACTAGTCGCTTGCCAGGTACCTGCCATCCAGTTGGGATAGCTCAAGTCACCTTCAGCTAACTGTACTGGCGGTTTACCCTCCCAGTGAGGAAACTCCGATAAACGATCAGTCAACGGCCCTGCTAGAGCGCTCGTACTCACGCACAGCCACAGGATTAGAAATAGGCAAATACTCTTGCACACAAGGAAGATGGCTGAAGTCATTGTCTGTTCTTTACAGTAAGACGATAAGCGTTTTCTAAAAAATTGAGCAACCATGTTAGCGCGGTCTAGTATTTTGTTCATTACGACAATGCTTGCTTACGCAGCTAGAGGCGATGTATCCTTCCCAAGAAGAACTATTTCACAATTTCACCGAGCATCACCCGGAAGGAAAGCTAGAACTGATTGATGGCTGTCTGATTGTAGGCAATAGCTTGGTAGGTAGCCGCTTGCTGTTACGGCAGATTTTGCAGGGATGGAAAGCTGATGCCGCCGTAGCCCTCGCTCCTGTTGAACATTGGATTGAGGCACTGAAGGAAGGCTTCAATCTGTCTATTCCAGGGAGTTCGGCAGATATTCCCACATTGTTAGATGCACTCGTTGCAGGATTGGAGCAGGTGAACTACCAACCTGAAGACTTGACGCCAGGATGGGGCGGAGCTCAATTCCCGCACAACGGCATCCGACAAGATTTGACGATGGCATTGTTTCAAATTGCGAAGCAGCTAGGAGGGCAAGCGTTAGGACGTGATTTTGTCATGCGTCTGGGAGAAAACGGCTTTACTCCAGACTTGTTATTCTTTAAGGGTCAGGAACACAATCGTCTGTTCTCTTACTATCTAGATGGTCCTGCTGAGTTGGTAATTGAAATTCTGCGTTTTGGTCATGAGTATTGCGATCGCGTCATCAAACGTCAGTATTACGAAGCCGCAGGTGTACCAGAGTATTGGATTTTAGACTCCAACACGCAGCAAACCGAGTTTTGGCGATGGATGGATGGTCAGTATCAGCAGCAGTCTCCCGATGACGATGGATTCTATCGTCCCAACAGCGTTCCTGGCTTGGCATTCCAGGCAAACTCGATCTGGCAAGAAGAAAACTGGTACAGTGGGGGTTTAAATCAAGAAGTGTTTATTGTCGAAACACCTGCCCAGCCTTACCAGCGAGTCAAAGAAACGGATGGTCTTGAATGGGGTAGTCTGCCATTCCAGCCTCGATTAGAACTTGCCCCAGTCCCAATTCGCTTCGAGGAATACATTAGTTGGTGCCCCGAAGCCAAGTTCGAGTTTTTCGATGGCAAGCCCCAGATTGGCTATAAAATTGGCACACAGCATCTGCTTGGAATGCTGTTGATGACGTTTGGGTTAGCCAGCGCAGTTCAGGTTTTGCCTCCTCAAGCCTGGATTGCTGCTCTCAAACAACGCATTGAGATGGAGCAACAGGATGCTCAACGCAAAGAATCATGGTGGCAACTGGCACGACAAGCAACTAACTTGCTGCGCGACCAATTTGGGCTGACCCATCTTGGAGCAATCGGGGATTTAGTTCATCCGCAACCGTTGAACTATTGGTCTGAAATTACACTGGTGACACGGGATGCAGACATCCCAAAACATTGGGAGCTCTACGATGCTCTTTCCGAATTAAGCGAAGACCCAGAAATCCGACTTCTACAGGCAGAGAGAGACTATCTTACACTGGAAGAAAAGAGCGCGATCGCCCAGGAGCTAGTTGAGCTTTAGGAGATGGACACAATAGGAAATGTAATCTGTTTGCCCAGATTGGGAATTCCACTCAACGCTACTTTATCCTAGACTGGTACCACTTGATGGATTTGCATAACGTTGAAACTTACCTCTGTCCGACGGACTTAGAACAAGTCAAATGGCAAGCTGGATGGACGTGGCTGGCAGGCGGCACCTGGGTTTTTAGTGAACCCCAACCCCAAATTAAAGCCTTGGTAGACATGCAGAAATTGGGGTGGTCGGAACTGGAGGTTACACCAGTTGGCTTAAGCATTGGAGCAACATGTGTTATGAACCGATTGTTGCAGTTCTCTTACCCCGAAGACTGGACAGCAGTGAAAGCACTACAGAGCGCGGTTCAGGAACTGGCATCTTTTAAGGTGCAAAATGTAGCAACGGTGGTGGGCAATCTCTGTCTGGCATTACCGGCTAGCACCTTCGCCCCAGTAATGGTGGCAATAGGCGCAAGCTATGAAATTTTGCCGCTTGATGGTGCACCATTACAGGTTCCTGCCCTGGATTTCCAGATAGGGGCAAGGCAAACGATTCTTAAACCAGGAGAGGTGTTGCGGAGAATCTGGATTCCGCAAGCCAATCTACAGTGGCAGGTGGGCTACCGACGCATCTGTGTGGCGACGGCTGGACTGGCGATGTCTATTGTGGTAGCAGCCTACAACCCCAAAACGTCCCAAGTGCGATTTGGCATTGGTGCCTGTGTTCCCGCGCCTCGCTTGCTTGAGTTTGCCCATATTCCAACGACCACCGAATTGGTAGAAGCGCTCTTATCTCAGATTCCCCTGAGTGAGTTTATTGATGGCGGGGGAGCCAGTGCCTTATATCGAAGCCACATGACGCGAGTTTTAATGAAGCGAGCGCTCCAGGAAGCCATCAATCAATAGCCCTTTTATCCGGCTACCAGATACATGTTATCAAACCGGTTGAACCATCTGAGCTTATTGCTGTTGTCTTTAACCTTACAAAGCTCATGCCGAAGGAGCAGGAGGAATAACCGTGACAAGAGACATTAAAGCAAAGCCTCACGTTTTAGCTTAGGCCATCTGAAATCGCTCGCTCCTAGCTGACCCGCCCTATGAAGGCATCGAGTTCATTGAGGAAGAGTTGTTTTTCCTCCGGAGTCAGGAAGGATGCCTGAAAAGAGTTCCGAGCCAACTGGTAGATCTCTTGTTGGGTCAACTTTAGTGCAGCCAGTACTTCCTGAAAGTTTTCAGCGACATAGCCACCAAAGTAGGCGGGGTCATCTGAATTGAGCGTTACACAAAGTCCGGCAGCGAGCAGTTGCTTGAGGTTATGATTTGCCATAGTGTCAAACACACGTAGTTTGACATTAGATAAAGGGCAGACTGTGAGAGGGATTTGGTGTTCTGCCAGATACTTCACGAGCTGCAAATCTTCTAAGCAGCGAACACCGTGATCGATGCGGGAAACCTTCAGTAGCTCCAGTGCCTGCCAAATATACTCTATTGGACCTTCTTCGCCCGCGTGCGCTACAGTCAACAAGCCCTCTGACCGCGCTCTATCAAACACTGCCTTAAACTTGTCTGGAGGATTTCCCAGCTCTGAAGAGTCTAGCCCAACTCCAACGATCCAGTCTTTAAAGGGCAGAGCCTGTTGAAGTGTTGTCATCGCTGCTTCAGCACTCAAGTGCCGCAAAAAGCAGGGAATTAGCTTGGATGAAACGCCAAGCCGATGCCCATCTTCTAGGGCGCGATGAATGCCTGTAATTACCGTCTCGTAAGGAATTCCTCGTTCAGTGTGAGTCTGGGGATCGAAGAAAATCTCGGTGTGGCGCACATTCTGGGCAGTGCAACGTTGCAGGTATGCCCAGGTCATTTCGTAGAAGTCCTGCTCGTGCAACAGCACGCGAGCCCCAGCATAGTAAATGTCTAAAAACGACTGCAGGTCACTGAACTGATAAGCTTGGTGGAGGGCTGCAACGGTTTCGTAGGGCAATGTTATGTTGTTGCGCTTGGCGATCGCAAACATTAGGTCAGGTTCCAGGGAACCTTCAATGTGAATGTGAAGCTCTGCTTTGGGGATGTCACAAATCAACTTTTCCATTGGGCTTTGGTCAAAAGATTTCTTCTATATCGCGTCGATCAGAGCCAAGACAACCCGCGCTTGGTTTTCGGCAGCAACTGCAAAGAAAGTATTCAATTGCGTAGCTGCTGCTTCATCACCGCCCCCAGCCAAATCAGAAACACTCCGTACTGCAATGAAGGGTACGCTGTTTGAAGACGCTACCATTGCCGAAGCGGTAGTTTCCATATCTAATACCAGCACATCCGTGTCAGCGTTGCGGTTGCCCTGCTCATCAAAGTTGAGATTCGTGGCGACGAATTCACGATAGCGTGCATTATCCACAAACGTAGGACCAGCTACCCCATTTTGACCGACGATCAGCTGCGGAGCGGGATCGAGCGGAGTCCCGGTGCAATTGCCTGCTTGGTCAGCTTGTGGGCAGTCCAGCAACTTGACGTCGAGTCCGCGTGCTTTTTCAAACATCGTTTCGTCAACCACAAACCAGAATTTGAGATCTTGATCTGTTGCGGGATTCACTGGTGCGCCTGGAAGTGGCACCCCACGAATTTGCTGATCGTTGTTTTCATCGAGGTAAAATTGTGGGGTATTGGCGGAACTCACGTTGGTATCGCGTAAGAATGCGTTCTTCGCGTCAGGTTTAAATAGCGTCTCCTGATTGGCTAGCCCCAGTTCTGATTCGAGCCCAACCAGAAAATTACAGGACTTGGCTGACTGCACTGGGTCCTGTAATACGGGATTGAGTTGCAGACCAGTGAAAGGCGCACACGGTAAGGTCTCAGGTGTGTTGTTGAAATACATCTCTTGATGAAAGCCCCAGCGCTTGGGGATAACCACCGAGCCAATCGGTGTTTCGTTCGGTGTTTCGGCATCGCGATCGTTGGCACCAACCCCACCGATTCCCCCAGCAATGCCGCTGAAGATGATATTTTTGATCTTAAACTTGTCCAGCGTCAACTGAGTTACCATCGTAGAGTTGACAATACTAATATTAGTAAGCACAACCACCACATCCTTGCCGCGCAGTTTCCCCTTGCTAAATCGATGACCGTTGATCGTCACGCAGCCAGCAAACTGGTTATCGCCGTCATTCAAGCGCATTTCATCGATGAGTCGATCCGCCTCCCCGGAAAACGCAGAAATTAAGGCAATCCTTGGTTCCTCATCAGTTGTAGCAGTACATGCGTCATGCACAGGTGCGGCTTGGACGCTACCCACGGGCAGCTGGGCTGTTAAGAAAAGCCAAACTGGCAGCTTAAACCAATGCGAACTGCGAACGGTGGTATTTCTGCTATTCATCGAATTCTCTTTGTTGTAGATACTTCATCCATTGAGCGCTGGCTGAACTTAATGTGCCGTGGCTATTCCTAAACCCATCTGCACAAACCTCAGCGCAAATACTCCAGCTAAAATCCACATACCCAAAGTAAGTTCATGAGCTTTACCCTGAAACGCTTTAAGTAGAGGGTAAGTGATAAAACCTATTGCTAACCCTTCGGCAATAGAGTAAGTCAGGGGCATTAACAAAATTGTTAAAAAGGAGGGAATTGACTCTGCCGGATCTCTCCAATGAATCCCTTCAATATTCTCTGCCATCAGTACCCCTACAATCACAAGCACTGGTGCCGTGGCAAAACTAGGAATCGCAGATATCACTGGAATAAAAAACACAGATACTGCAAATAAGGCGGCAACAACCACAGCGGTTAACCCAGTGCGTCCCCCCTCAGACACGCCTGCGGCTGACTCAATGTATGTCGATACGGTCGAGGTGCCGAGTACAGCGCCGACTGGGATGCCAATCGAATCCGCCATCATTGCTTTACCAGCACGGGGAAGTTCGCCTTTTTCATTGATGTATCCGGCTTGCAGACCAACTCCCATCAGAGTGCCAATCGTGTCAAAAACATCAACAAACAGAAAAACAAGCAGGATTGCCAAGAAATTCCAGATGTTGGTTTGGAATATCTGACCCAGTCCGAAAACAGCCTGACCTAACAAATGACTGGGCCACGGAGGCAGTGCTACAATTCCTTTTGGCCAGGGGGCAATGCCTAGAATCCATCCCAACAGAGCTGTGGCTAGAACCCCTAACAGCAGCGCTCCTTTGATCCGACGAGCGAGTAAGGCTCCAGTGATCAAAATCCCAGCGCATGCCATCAGAGTCGGTGGCTGATTAAAGGAGCCCAAGGCAGTTTTAGTGGTTTCGTTCGCCACAATAATGCCCGCACCACCAAATTTCGGGTCTCCAGCCAGACCGATGTAGGCAATAAACAAGCCAATTCCCACCGCCGTTGCCCGTTTGAGACATTCTGGAATCGCTGTGATAATTGCGCTGCGAACATTTGTGACTGTGAGACCAAGGATGATTAGGCCTTCAATAAACACGGCTGACAATGCTACTCGCCAGTCAACTCCTAGCCCCTTGACCACAGAAAAGGCGAAATAGGCATTCAGCCCCATAGCAGGAGCCAGGGCAAAGGGATAATTGGAAGCTAAACCCATAATTAGGGTGGCAATAGCAGATGAGACCGCTGTGGCGATCGCCAGTTCACCAAATAAATCGCTTGGCTGTTGCAGAAAAATTGCATTAGACAAGATACTTGGATTCACTGCCAGAATGTAAGCCATTGCCATAAAAGTAGTCACCCCCGCCAACACCTCTTGACGGAAGTTTGTCTGATTTTCCTCAAATTTGAAGAATCTTGCTATAGTTCCTCGAGCGGTGGTTTGTAACTGGGGTGAGGGATCTGGGCTCCTTTCTACTTCTCTGCTCATCACATCACCTTGGTGTTTCCAACAAAGTACTGCTCATTCTCACAGCAATTTGTGTAAATTTATACATTCTTTTCCCAATCCTTAATTTCTTATCTCTCTCTTTCCCTAGCCTTTTGAAACGGTTAGAAGCTAAACTGTGCTCGTAAGTTACCTACATAGATATTGGGATTGTCACTAAAGTTGTTAGGATTCGCAATCAGGTAAAATGCGGGAACAATGGCAATGTTATCAGTCAATGGGAAGTAGTAATTCGCTTCAAACTCGTACTGAATACCGCCATCACCGCCGCCAGATACGAGAAAATTCCGACCATCCAAAATCGAGAACGGTATTATATATGTAAGTGTTAATAGTGCCCCCTCTTTACCCAAGTCAGGAAAGGCAACCCCAGCCTGAATTGCTTGTGCATTAATATCTTCCTCAATTGGTTTTAAGTGGGTACTCGCATAGGTATAGCGTCCGAAGATGCCAAAGCCACGAGTGATTAGCCAATCAAAATTGACCTCAAAGATATCAGCAGTAGAACTGTCGAGACCACCATTTGCTACTTGTCCTGTGGCAGGGTCGAAAACGGCTGAAGAACCATCGTCTGCTACCCCCTGATAAGTTGAATCTGCGGTAGCACCGCCAACAACTCCATTAATTTCTTGGATACGGGCACGGTTGTAGAGCAGCCTGAGGTTAAACCTATCGCTAGGCGAGAATGTCAACTCAGCTGTGGCTGTGTAAGTGCCACCGAACAAACCAAACTCTGGGTCGCTAGAAGTGTTAAATCCAGGTGCGATGGATCTTGACAGAAATTCAGTGTTCTCGCCCAGATAACCAGCAGCCAGCCGAAACTGCTTACTTGGCTGCCAAATGGCAACGGCTCCAGAACCACGATCAATTAAGTTTAGCAGTGTGCTGGTACTAGAGTCGAAGCTGCTTGCACCCGTAAAGACGGATGTGAAAACATTGCCATCAAAGTGGCGATACCAGTTAATTCGGGGACCAACCACCACCTCAAGTGTTTCACCAACTGGGAAGCTGTAGAAAAGATCGTGAATGATGACGTCATTGCCCTCCCCTTGAATACCAGCAGTCTGGTCGAAAAAAGGAACGCCAAAAGTGTTGTAAAGGCCCGCAGAGGTAAACTGATTAGCTGGAGAGTCACCATTGCCTGCAGCTAGCTGAACTGTCAGGTTGTCCCTGCCGGTAAAGGAGGTATCAAACGTTAGCCACACCAAGTTGCTCAAGGTAACGTTAGGGTCATCTGTTCTGGTTCGAACAACTGGTCTACCAGCATTTGGTGTACCAGGGGCATTCCGCGCCGCTCGTCTCGCTACAACACCCCCAAAACGAGCAGGAGGTGCTAATTCTGTTGACTCTAATAAGACATCATCACCCGCAAAGGCTCCGGTGATGTTAGCCCAGGCAAGACCACTCAATTTAGTCGTCGTGGAGAACTGATTTGCCTCTAGTTCAGCTGCGCTAACTTCCAAAGCATCCACTCTCCCGCGCAGCGTTACTAATTCCGCTGCAAATTCCTCTCGTAACCGCTGTAGGGTAGCCAAATCCTCTTTAGTTACCAGATCGCTTGTTGCCGTTGCAATCAATTCGTTGACCCGATCCAAACAAGCATTTAAACCCGCTGCAAACTCATATCGTGTCAACGCCCGGTTGCCTCGGTAGGTGCCATCGGGATAACCGGCGATACAACCGTAGCGCTCGACTAAAGACTGTAGTGCCTGGAAAGCCCAGTCTGTCGGTTGAACATCCGACAACTGAGATACAGAAGTAACTTGCGCCATTGGCTTACTACTATCCGTGTTTTCTGGGAGAGAAATTTGCACTGGTGAGGTTTCAGGCGCGATCGCTAGCGGCTGAGCTAATTTTGTTTGAGGTTCAGCTACTTCAGCACTGCCAGGGACTGCAGCCGCACTTGCGTGCCAAGTTAAGCAATAGGACGCTAACATTGCTGAACTAAGCAGCAACGTGTGCAACAAAAATTTTTGCATTTATCCTCACACCTGATCACAGATTTAAGCTGCGCCAGATTAACAAATTGAAGCCTGTTAATATGTAATATTTAATACTAAAATTAAGCTAATTTGAACCAAAAAAAGGCACTAAGAGGGCATTGTCAAAATGAGAATTGCTGTCAAATATGCCGCTCTTGCCAGTTGAGAAGCTAAAAGCTTATTTTCAATCTTAGGATACACTGCAAAATTGATTGGTGGCTCGTCAGACATCCCGACTCCAAAATCTAAGAGATTTATCGAGCGGGAATGAGCGCCAAGTTAAGTTAAACCAGCTCGGCTTCTTCAAAAATCAACTGGGGTGTTAGTTATAAACATTGTTAACTAAAATCCCTTTATGTCAAACTGTATCATTTAAAGTCTCGTCCTTCCAAAATACAACATGATAGGAGTGTATATTATCGTTTTTTCAACTGTTGTTCTGGCTACAGTTGTTTTGACTACGCAAAATGGTAGTAACCTGTAACCTTCTTCAAAAGTTAATTGGATTTTATCTAAACTAACTTGAGTTTGTCGTGATGCCAGCATTGTCGGTTGGACTGCACCTGCTGCGATCATTCTACAAGTTCTGGAAAAGAGCAAGGGGATTTGGACGAGAAGTTAATTATTTCCCCTGCCATTGCTTAAAACAGATTGTTAGAGTTAAAATAAAAAAATGTATCAAAAAATACAATACATAATGCAAGCATAGTATTAAAATCCTACTTTACATCTTAATAATGTCATCTAAACTACTTGGATCAAATGAGCCGATGAAAAGTGTTGGTGTTCTGCGTAAATGTATCTAAATTAACAAAGTAATTAGAAAAATTTGTGTTAAGTCTAGCAATTAAGTTCATCAATCTTGTGTAAACTTTAATGAAGATCGGGGAAAGGCTATAACGGTTGGAAATATTTTACCTCTGCT
>QQTW01001183.1_pt1 | contig 17907 bp, 17 predicted proteins | sample 1904831 | NCBI WGS metagenome assembly QQTW01 (sample SAMN09435610, study PRJNA476489) | Subsurface metagenome, whole genome shotgun sequencing project. | reverse complement strand
AGACTGTCGACGATTTGGTTTGTGCCACCCATTTTCAAGTTGAACTTGTGTGCAAGGTTCTTTAGATACTGGTCCTGGCCCCTTTCCTTCGCGAGCTTCTCACCAACACTGCATATAGTTTGGATGCCATATTTGACATCGCCGAGTTGTTTGATCCGAGGATATAATGGATGATTAACGCTAGGTAGGATGATGAACAGAAGATCAAGGTTCGCAGCAGCCAGCTTGATCGTATTCTCAAGTCCTACGTCGTCCACATCGTTCACGACTATTCCTCTGCTTTTTGCTGGCTTTTCTGCCGACACCCCAGTAGCTTCCAAAGCTTTGTGAAGCTCATTAACAACTGCCGTTAGACTCTGCTCGGTCGGAAATGCATCCTGATAGTTGGCTGCGGAAACAAACAAGCAGGACCACTTGTTCAATTTCATGCCTGCGGTATTGAACTTGACTTTAAGCATATTCCAGGAGCCAGATTGTATCGAAGCGGCGATATTAGATCTATACACAACCTTCGGTACGTTTAGGACGCGACCCTGAACGGTGATCAACTTTGATGACATTGATAGTTCAAAATCCGTCTACTCCAAGTCAGATTGGACGCTGCACACAAGTCCTGAAACTTACTAAGAGATGATTCTCCCCTGCAGACAGGCCAGCAGTTCGGAAGCCTTGGTTGACTATTGAATTGGCGTTCTCCCAAGGCCGGCGTACGGCGAATCGTATCATCTGTTGTGTCTGTCTCGGGTCAAGCGCCTTATAGCACGCCTGCCCAGGCATAACTACGCATACTTCGGCTGGGAGGTAGCTAGGCTTAGCTTTCGTTCCCACGTTGACCACAGGGATAGCAGGGTTGGCGATTTTGATGCCATGTGCTGTTCATGGTATTAGTACGCCATTATGACAGTAGATAGGGCTGCTCACTGGTTTTGAAAAAGTCAAACACGCTGATATATCTACCACTTGGTGCAGGGCCAGCAGGAGTGTCCGACTTCTTCCCTTTCTGTTTTCCTCTGTCTGTGCTGACTGTTTTGGACGCTGAAGACGACTGAGGTTGATTCTCAAGCCAAAATTCCACGCCATGTGGACCTGTACCAAGTTCTTTTACGCGTGGCGGATGTTGCAAACCATGGCCGTCATCCTTGGTAGCAAGGCCGCAGATCACTTTCACTCTGATGACGATTTCGCCACTTTTCTTTATCTTTTCGGCCAAGTGAGTAGTCCTGACTCTTAGCTTCTCGAGGAACTTTCCCAGTTTCCGCGTATCAGGTCCCCTGTCGTTTTGAAATTTCTGCACCAGCTGATCCAACCTACCGGCGTCGTAGAAGGCACCATGGCTAACATTGATATTGACTAAAATACGGCTTGAAGCCACTCTGACACTTGAGAAGAAGCCTCGGATGGCCGTCAATCCGGCGCCGAGAGTCCACTTGTCCGAATCAGAAGCAAGCGAAAAGCTCTTGCTTGCTCCAATCGTTGCATGGTTTCCAGCTAATTTTGAATAGTGATTTAGGACGATATTCAAGGCCTGCACTGTAGGAAGTTTCTCCCCGTAGGTTTCTCCAATGTTAGTGGACGTCAGATAACTGATCAGGTCCGAAACGCGCAAGGTATTTGTATATTGGAGACGGACACTGTACTTTGTGGCGCGCTCTCGCGGTGTGTCTTCATATTCGGACCTGTACAGAACTTCGACTACCATGTCGTCCTGCGCCAATCTCTGTCGCGATATGAGGGTGGAACCGAAATCGGTGACTACATCCGATCGGAAGGGAGTCATCGCGGGTGTCTCGAGAAGTAATCTGACGATTTGAGCGCGTTTCTTTCCTTTCGCGTCGGGAGAGACAGCGATGTCATAGCGGTAAAGAATGAGTTTCGCAGACGGCACCATCTCCACGTAATTGGCCCACAGCGTAACGGGGATTCCTCTTGTGCCGTATCCGGGGCGGTGAGGAAATTTAGAGTCCAGGTTCAGCTTCTCAAGGCCGAAGGAGTCCTTGGCCGCCTTTTGCACAGCTTCTTCGGTACTTGTGACGCGCGCGTCAGGAACAGGGACCTTTCCATCTGAAGGTCTAGGACCACATCAGTTACTGAATTCGCGCGGTAAGGTGGCGGAGTGAGAAAGACGCACGAGTAGACTTGAATCGCCATGCCGGACCCGCCACCACGTCCACCGCCTCTGCCATGGAAAGAGTCCCCTCGACCTCTGTCTCCTCGCCCTCTACCACCTCGGCTGCCTCGGGTCGACATGCTTCTGTGATGAGGAGATTAGGTAGAGGATGTGGACTGAAGTCGACTATGCGGGGCACTTGAACTTGCTAGCCTTGTGTCACATCCCTTGAACATAGCTACGTACCACCCTGGTTGAAAACTTGATCAATCAAGGACTGAATGTAACAGAAAATATCTCGGCAAAAAGCCCATCTAACCCTTAACGATTCTCATGTGGTAAATCGGGCTCTTGGTCTGGCCAATGCTGATACCGCCACCGTCTAATAAATATCTCAATCCATTTCCTATAACTCCTAGAGCCTCCTGAGACCATCTCGTCCATTGCTGAGCCATAATATGATGCGGGTTGTGTCCAGCCGCTGTGAGGCTATTGTCATTGCTTTACGATCATTGCTCCAAAAGTCTCTTGTCATGTTGTCGCGCTTGATGCTTCTTCGATAAGGCGAGCGTAACCGTCGCTTTCATATGTATATCGCTACTTCATTCGAAGTCCATGGTTGTCATGGTCTGTAGAAGCTAGCATCGGCGAGGATTGGAAAGTCGATAGATGGTTGAGCTCTGCGCCGCTAAGGCTCCCTTGGTTTACTGAGACCCGCTGTCAGGAGCGTACTGCGAATGCGAGTCGCAGGTGCGCTGATATATATATATATATATATACGATGCCAGGCGTATTCAGCAGATGCTGAATACTGACGTTTTTTGGCCCAGCGGAAGCGGGGGCGAGCACAGCACTGCGTTTTCAGACCCGCGCCGGGTAACGCATGGTCTGTGCTAGGAAACGTTGCCAAGGCGGCAAGGCCCAAGGGCTAATAAGGCCAATCTTGGAAGGTTTCTGATTGCACTTCCTTCGTCACTATCAACATCATTATATTGAGACTCTCCACCATGTCAACACCGCATAAATTCCAAGGTTGCAAAGGTTTGCCATAATAAATACTTCCCGCGCCATCACCTTCTTCGTTACTAACTCACCATACTCTCACTTGCTATCTAATATGAGAGGGGAGGTTTACTATCATCTTCCATTGCCTTCCAAGCCCCCTATCGCGTCAATATTGCAATGCGTTGCCTTCGGCCTCGCTGCTGACGGCTCAGCCAGCTGAGGCAATCGCATCTTACGTAGGTACCGCTCTAGTCAGGTGAGTGATGCTCTGGAGAGCCAAGTCGACTTCACTCAACAACCCATGCTTGTTGTCCATCTAAAGAGCGTGCAAGCAATATGGGAGTCTCTTTACCCTTCTCATCGGCAGTACAGAGTTGCACCTCCACAAGGCAGATGAACTCGCCATACACCTTTGCACCAAGGGTGCGTACGTTCCCAAGAAGAGCGCCTGTCTCCTTGTACTCCTCGAACTCGGGCTGCCGCTGACCTACCATTTGCATCATCACAATGCCGAGGTGCCCGTCCCTGTGCAGAGTCGTATCTGTCGAGAAATCCAACGTTTTAGGAGTAACATAGTATAGCAAGGAAGACGCCCGATCGGAGATGAGGAATCCATCAGTCATGAACTGCGGAGAGTACCACAAAAAGCCGGGCTTCTTGAAGATGAGCTCGTTGCTCTCTTGGTCACGCAACGCAACGTCCTTGTCAACAAGCGGCTGCCGCCACACTCCCTTTGCAATCCACCGGAATCCTTTCTCGTCATATCTTGGACCTGTGACGAATAAAAGCCCCGCTGGCACAGCGGACTGGGTCTGAACCCAAGCTTTGAATCTCTGCTCTGGTGGGTAAGACAGCAGGCTTGAAATGCGTTCTCGCTCTTTATAACCAACTGCGCAGATGGCCGCGAAGCAAATGAACTTGTCATCTTCATGACTCGTAGCTCGTAATCGGAGACTCTCCCATGCCGAGATCATACGGAGGACAAGGTCAGAGGGCTGCTCATATTGATGTACTGACTTCCATAGGGTCTTCATTCCCAGAAGGAATCCTTTTGCTTCTTCCAGCATGAATTCCGGGAATGCGAACGACTTTTTTCTTGCAGCCTCTTTCTCGATCCGACTCATCGGCACTGGGTTGCTCGGCATAACACCGTGTCGAGCACCCCACCGCATCACGCTAGCGTTCAATTTGCGGATTGCCTCCGTACCCTTAGGGTAAACGAAGTCTATATCGCAGCTAATGTCACTTGCTTGTTGCCAAATGGGCAGAGGGCTGGTGGCGTCCGCGAAGACGAACCGCAATTTCTGATTAGCTAGGACTCCTTCTTGGAAGGTCCAGGCGCGTCTCGTCCAACCAGAAAGGCCTATATAGACGAGCAGTTCTTCCCGTGAGCATCTCCGCGACTCGATCCACTGGAGTTCGGAATCGAGAACCACGGTGAAGATGGCTTTGGCGTATACATCCTGCATTGATGCAATGGCTAGCTTTCGGTAACGTCTTTCCAAAGGAACACAAAGAGTGTCGATCCAGATCGAGAGTGGTTTGTTGCGGGCTTCCCTGACCGGAGTGACGAGTCGCTTGATGCCTGGTGAAAGTGTCTTGAAAACCCAGGAAACCCCTTCAATCGCCTTCTTCCCCGTCTCGTTGTTGTACTCAATCTTGTCCTCATCACCCATGGTGTCGAGGCTTTCGTAGATCTCATTCCACGTTGTATCAACGAGCAGATCATAGAGAAATTCCAACTGACAGAGGGGCAGGGAATTAGAATGCGGATTTCCCAGCCCGTCGGACCAGCTGCGACGAATGTCAGATACACCGTACCGCCACGTCCGTTTCTCAGCGAGATCATTCACTCACACGTGACTAACGGCGATGTACCAATGGATCAGCGCACCTCCGTTCTTTACGGTCATGTCAAGAGTTCTGGTGCCGTTGGGCTGGCGCCTTGGGGTCAGACATATCACAGGAACTCCTCCGTTGTCAAGGACACGATAGACTTCGCTTTGGGTTGGTGAGAGGTGAGCGCATTGGCAGCCCGGCATTCGGTGCTTTGTAACATAAGCGCGCTCGTCAATCTGATTGACCTTGCAGGTGTCTTGCAAGCATTGCCAGTGACCCTGCGAGCCGAGCGGACGTGCCATGAAGCTGGTGCAATACATCGGGAGTTCGGACAAGGACTCGCGAGCAACAGCTATGTCTCTGGGGCACCATCCGGAGTGTAGCATCCTAGCTGCGGCAACATTGGCTAGATCCCAGTCCCTCCCTCTACCGAGCCCAAATAGCCATTGGAGGGCGTGGTCAATTGTGCAGCCCAATACGCCGATAGAGAGTGTCACTTCCCATGGTACTGGACTGTTCGGACAGATATCGAGGCCCGCTCGTATCTTGTGAGCCGTATTGAGGCACACCCCGACCCTTTCGAACGCGGCTCTGCAATCTGTCACTGATCTAGTGGCGAGATTTTCTATCTGTTTGGCCCAGGTAGTAAGATAAGTATCGAGATGTTCGGTGCAGACCCGGAGTCCCAAGTTGTCCGCCTCGACAAAGGCATTCAAGTCAAAGGGCTGCTCGAGTCCAAATAACTCGTTCAGAACTCCGAAATAGAGCCAGTTCTGTAGAAAGGACGCAGTTTTTGCAGGCGGATGCTCAGTGAAGTCGTAAGTGTACAGGCGCCGGATACTGAACCCGCAGCGATCTTGGTACCCATCAAACGGGAGATTGTCGTACTTGTCCTCACAAAGCAAAGGGACTCGCGGATATGGACCAACCGCATGGCCGAGTTTGGAAAGGTGATCCATAGGAGGGCGCGCGATACAAAGGCTCAGAGTCAGCTAAATTCACCTTGTAAAAATAGGCAGAGGATGATTGCGCGTTACACTTGGAGAATGTGGTGGCTTTGGTTTTAGTCTTTCATTATCAGATGCAGCTGGGCGCTAAAAGCTATTCATGCATAGTTGCCACTTATTGTATGCGGCCTGCATGAGGAAAGGAAGTACTCCAGGCTGCGAGATCGACGTCACGATGCGATGGATGTGCATATATAACCTTGGCACGAAAGAAGACCGAGATGGTAATGCCTAAGTAGGACGACAGCAGCTTGCAAAGCCATTATATAGTAGGTACCGTCAGAAGTCAACGGCCTTGACACAACAGCCCATGGACTTGAACTGCATCCACAGGTGTTCGTAAACTCCTTTACACCATACATGAATACATCGAGACCGATCCTTCGGCCAGCGATCTGTTTGCTTTGCAGACGCTAAGTTCTTCTGGTGTGGGACTAGGGGACAAGCAAGGAGTGTCTGCCAGGTATCAATATGGGTTTACGAGTAAGCAACTCTGAGTGCGCAGGAGCATACGTCCCAGCAGATTGTCATGATTGGAACGATGTAAAAGCGGTACTGATCTCGTTTGAAGGTGCAGCAGTTGCCAGAACCAGAAGATCAACGGACCGAAATAGAACATATGATCCGTCGTGCTTGTGTAAAAGAAATGCAAGAGGGATGGTGCTCTTGAAAAGGTATTTTCTGCTAAGTGTGGCACTAAAATAGTGCAATGTGCTCTTTCGAGACCTTTTTAGCAAGAACTCCTTGTTGATGCAATACGCTTGGCCAAAACGCCGTGCTATGCTGAACCGATTCTAAATATCAATTCTGACCGAGTTGTTGGCGTTCTTGTGCAGGCAAAACGTCATGTGAAGCGTCCCTTCTTCGAACCACTATGACCGAATTCCTTGCCAAGGGTGAGGCTGCCAATGTCGAAGTACTCTCCGAATGGCATTCTCCGCTTGAGACCCGCTCCGGTGCCCAAGGAAGGTAGCGATGCTGTCCGAGCATTGGATCTTGGACTGTTGCCATTGCGTCGTCCTGCTGCTCTTCTGTGCCGCGTTCGATTATCACGACGCCACGAGGAGCCGGCAGTTGAACCTTCCCCAGTGAGCCTGGATTCTATTGTGTCTGCGTCAAGCTCGTGTGAAGATGAAGGACGAAATGAAGATCTGAAGGCGAACTCGGCTGCTTGAGGCACGGAGAAATCTGGCTGTTCTGGCCGTGATGGAGTTTCCGTTGGTCCTGGTGCTTCGACATCAGGTGGGAGCGAGGACGAAGACACAGCGCAAGTTCTCGGTGGTGATGTGGCGGGGTCTGTTCTCGTTCGGGTATGAACCGGGGAGGGACTCCGTGCTTGCTTGTCCTCCTCGACATCCTCCTCACTATCTGTTCCAGTAGACACTGGTACTCCTCCCTCCGCACGTTCTGTTGCCCACTGTTTCAGTCTCCACCCTCCATCCTCGGCCATGCTGAGGTTCTCCTGATCAATGAAACCCAACAGATCTTCCAAGGCATCTCGGTAGCCGGCTGACCGGGCTTGCTCCCTCTCCGAAGCCGCAGCCCTGTAAAGATTGGTGACGGAGAGGGCGGCCGACTTGAAGGCTTGATGCAGTTGTTCTGGCGGATAAGAGCGTTGCTTGTCCGGCAAAGCAGTTGGTAATGATGTGTTCAGGCTTCTCATGGAGTCCATCTTGTATGCTATCCTTCTGAGCGCTGATATCTCCACGGGCCGTCGCTGTGAGGCTGTCAGAGGTTGACTTTATAAAGCTTGATAACCAATCTTCGGTGTTCGCCTTACAACTGTTATTATGGAGGCGTAAGATGCCAGCACTTCAGGGTTTGTAGTGCGACGTTGTAGAAATAGGTGCGCTGAGTGATTATCATTGGGCGGCTCTAGCGAAGGGTCTTGGATCGAGTTCCGAGTGCCGAATAACAAGATCCGCAACCGGAGAGCCGGGTAACTCTAGATCCAGAAGGTCTGCCCAGGGCTGAGCTGGTGCCTGGAATTATTATTATGCCATGGGTCAAACCTTCCCGCCCGGGGCCGAGGTCATCTCAAAGATCTTATTAATAGCACCCTGAAACAACAAATGTCGTACGTGTGGTCGTGTACGACATGTAGGCAGTACAGAGATTGCATGCGCGACTTGGCCAAATTCTTTATGAGGACGAACTTCATCACTCCAAACGCTTAGAACGCAGTCTGCTTCCCCATACTTGGTCGCCTTCAGCATACAAAAGGAACAATCTTAAGGCAACACTTTTCAGCACAAGTTCTTGAAGACAGCCAAGTCAATGGCTCAACAGGGCGGTTACTGTGGTACACACATCCTTCTACCAACATCACTTGACATGCAATAGGAGCTATCGTTGCTCGAGAGAGTGGTAGCTTGCGTTCACGACTGTCTCGCTTGCGATAGACAGAGGCCAGTGTCTTAAATTTCGAGTTAGAGTTCAGCGGGCTTTGATGAAAGGAATCCTACCAACAGCCCTGGCTTGGATCCCTCTTTACACGACGCCACTCTTCCAAACTATGATACGGTGCTCCTCTCTAATTGACCAGTCTCCACAGGCCCAGCCCAACCAAAGTCGCGGCAATGGCGGTGATTCCTCCCCGACGGGCTCTCATCCCGAACAGTGACTTGCTTTTCATGATAACCTCTTGTTGTTGTCGGAGTTGGTGCTGTCCAGAATAGTAGCTATAAAGACCAAGCCCTATGAAAGCTGACCCGCCTGCAACGATCGTTAGTATTGGGCGTATAAGCATATTCAGGAGAGGATAAGAAACACCGACATACCTAGTATTCGGCAGGGGAGGCACCCATCGATTTCTTCCTTGTCCTGAGCAAGCAGGGCGCTGAGCTTTTCGGGCTGCTGAAGAGCGTAAAGTGAGCCAGTCGGACTGTCCTTGGCCATTGTTTAGTCAGACATAGTGAGGTGCTTGCTGCGCAATTGACTATGCTACGGATGTAAGACGGAGCCACGTGAGGAGCCTAAAGTTTTTTAATGATTTTAGTACTCCGTATTCCGTACCCCATACCGCAAGCTCGGTCCAAATGTCCGGCACCTGGGACATCTAGAAATTGATTAGGCCCCTTTACGGCTAGCGCGAAATGCGACGCGCTTCCTATTAGACTTCAAATTCATGCCATTCAACCTTTACTGTATCTATATACGTAGAACTCGCTATTGACGTCTTCTACATCTCCTGTTCTTCCAGCTCCTTTAGATACAGTGACATTCTCAATCTTAGTCATCCGACGCCTGGTGTGGTGGAGCAGATGCGTGTAAGCAACCTAAGGGGAGTTGCTGCTGCAGAACCACGTACCGAGTCTTCGAAGGAAAGGATGCGCTGCGCTTCCGAAACGCCTAATAAAACAAGAGACTGGCAGATACAATAGACATTAAACGGTTCATAAGCTTGCAGGTAAAGACTGATATCGATGGGCTCACAGCGCGCAGCTCCGACAATCCGTGTGCTGGTGCATGAGTCCTACAAGCTATCTGCTCACGACCTCGGGATGCATCCCGACGGGCGAGGTCTCCAGGGCAGGCTGGAGGGCTTGATACAGGAAGGAACGAAGAAAGTCCAGCCCGAAGTCATGCGATCTGGGGAACGTCCAGTGTCCCCACCGCACTGGTTGAACTCATTTCCAGAGCGGGTCATCACCTCACTCTTGGTCCTTCTTTCAGCGCTGTTCTCTCGGACCTTCCTCATCCAGAGGCTCAGCCGGGCCGAAGTTGTTACCGTTACAGATGGACCCTTGATGGCAACCGTAAGTGCAAGAATGCTGGCAAACTTTCGCATTAATCTTTTCCTTATTAGTTTCGCAGCACGCCTCGCACCCACCCCCCATTGTAGCGCATTTGAAGTAAGTCCCCTTCAGACAACAGTATTGGTGGTTAGACAGAAGGTTCTGCCGACCTGCAGCAGCAGTATTAGAGCCACCATTGCCAAAGATAGGAAGGCATCACCTACGGCGAAGGGTCACGCCTCCTTCTATCGGAACCTCGAAGGCGACACAGTTTGCGACCATGAACGCGAAAACGACTGACAGATTAAAGCGCATGACGATAGCTTTGAAGACTTGCAACCGGTTTTTTTGGATACTGAAAATGAAAGTGGTTGCGCAAAGCTGTATGTGATGAGATGAGCCGAGATTGGAAAAATGCTGTTATGTTTGTATATGAAAGAGCGTGATATGCGTGGCCTGTAATAGTTGAATCAAGAGCTTGGGCATCCTCATAGCGCCGACCTGCTCCCACTTTTATACCCCAGAGGCCGAGTGGAAACTGTTCCAAAGCGATACGGTCCTCTTCTATTACAAAACTTCAAACCGAAGTGGGCCAGCAGTGTCAAGACTACTATCTAATCGGGCAAGGGTAGCTCTAGATGGACCAATAAAGTTGCATGAATTGAGCGGCTTAGATGAAATAATCATCCACTAAGAAATTGTAGACTGTAAATCTCAGCTTGCCAGCCCTGGAGGTTACGAATATACCGAGAGTTGCTTGGTTCAGTTCTCTTTCAGGTTTCACAAGTGTAGCGGTCCGATCGAAAGCTCACCTTTTACAGTCTCCGTCTCAGAATAACCGCTAGTGCTACGAAAAGCAAATCCAGCAATCTTCGAGTCCGAGCTCGATCGACACATTTTCACCTCAAATGCAAGAATGGAACCAATTGCAAAGTGCAAAAGTGTAAGAAAAGGTATATTCTCCCTCCTGGGAGCCACATACCTAGATCTACATGTAATAATCCCATATTCATCACTTTCTTTACCCAACCCTTGCACCCCTAAATAATCTTCAAACCACAATGAGAGGCGTTGATGATTATATCAACAAATATCCCTCACACCTACTTATCCAATGAGGACCCACTCAACCTTATGCTTCGACGACGACAGGAAGGGGTTCAGCAAGCAGAAAGTTTCTTGACGTCGAACCTGACAAATACCATGAGCGAAGGACACTAGCATTTGGTCGGGAAGGGAACAGGAACAAAGCGCGATGGTGCAATAGGTAGAACTTCCCCACAAAGAAGGAAAAGCACTTATTATCTTTTAGCAGCGAAATACCACAAAGATTGAGTTGTGTCCATAAAGCCGTGTAAGGAGTGGGACGCGTTAGCGCCCTTCAGCGCGTCTACACACTTGAGCAACCATTCACCCATTCCAGGATAACAACTTTGATCAACACCTCTTTCCTAAAGCTGTTGGATGCTGTCAACGTTGGGATCAAACGTATTGCCGATCTCAAAATGCTGTGCCGCTGTCGAAATAACGGACCTCCGGATCGAAAGTTTGCACACTAAGGATTTGCTCGGATGCCACCGTTGAGCGGATCTACCCATCGTTTCTATATTTCTTCCATAGAAGCGCTCATCATGTCTGTCTTCCCTCTGTTGAATCACTTTCCCATTAAGTAGGTATGGTTACAGTTTTGCCTCAGGCCTTCACAGCGCCGATTTCATGCGTTCCTTGAATGGAAATTGAATCAAGCTGCTGTGCAACGAAATCCGTAAAAACGATTTTCTGGCTCACCAGCTATTTCAGAGTCTCTGTCTGGATAGTGTTGAGGAAGGCAGATGGACAAGGATAAGGAAGCACTGGTTACTCAGCCTACATTCAATTCTCTTGGTGCCGCCACGACATACTATCAAAACGAATGCTTGGGTATCATGCAAGCGGAGACTGGTCGTCTCAACTCTTCGACATAAAGCTCTTCAATAGTCCTTCACGCCATCGGTCATGGCGGGCACAAAGGAACAACAGCAGCGTGGGGGAGCGCCAGAGACTTCCGCGTTTGATAAAAAGATTGCGAATTCACACTTATCCTCAATCCCACGACACTAAACTTTGACTCCACAATTACTTATTAGATATCCTCTCCCACAAAAGTCGTGGGGAACCTGGGATCAACAACAAGAAGTAATAAGTGAGCTGGTTCAGGAATACACACAAGTGAGCTCCACCCCTTAAGGAAGGATTGTCGTTCACGTGTCCTCAAGTTGCCAAGTTTTCTCCTACAACTCTTTATTCCAATAGTCGCTTTCACTGTTTACTCTTTATCTCATTCCAGAAACCGCTATGAGTGTTGATTCGTGACGCCCCGAATCTCTTTGAATGTTGACTCTTTGTTCCATGATCTTCTCGAATGTCCACCTTCACCAGTCTCGCTTTTACACGTCATGGCTATTGACTTCAAAGATTCTGATCTCAATCATCATGCCCTGACGCTGAGCTCATGCTCAGAGGAATAAGGACACACGAATCTGACACGTGGTATATTCCCGTATCCATGGGGGCTATCATCGCCATCATGGCAATGATACGGATCCCGTCATATAGAAGCTCTTAACTCTAATATTAAAAAGGCATCTCTCACTCTTCAATTTCGAGCCCTCAAGTCAATCCATCTACACTCTTTGTTCTTGGCCGAGAGGACTCCGAATCTGAAAGTTGGTTCATTCTTTTGTCCCTCCATTCGGTGTTTATCTAGAATCCTCGAGTTCCTCTGCAGATACTATACTTCTCATCTTGTTTATACTTCTCATCTTGTTTATACTTCTCATCTTGTTCTCCACACTTTTGCCTCCAATTACAATGGACACTTCTATAGCTGCATTCATATCTTTAGGGTTAACAGTTCAACGACCTGACGAAAAGTCTTTGGATCCAGCTAACATACAAACAGATTGCTTCGGTATATAAGGCTTATGGGGAACATTATATCGTTCCTCACTATCAAAGGTATTCCGATACCGAAAGACCCCACTTTTCACCCGAGCAATGTCACAGTCCTTGTTCCAACCACTGCGGGGAGTTGTTGCGAACTTCTCAGGACTCTGACTTCCTTGGTCGCTTGCGGACCTTTCGAGGTTATCGTGGTCACTGCCACCCGAAAGGTCTCCGATGTGCGGGCCTCATGCGAGAAACTCATGCTCGAATATCCTGGGAAGTTACGCGTCCTGGGTGTCGACATTTTGCACAAGAGACGTCAAATGATTGCAGGACTTTTGACAGTGCGTACCGAGCTAAGTGTTTTCGCCGACGATGATGTTTTGTGGCCGCCGAGGTATCTGGAATACCTGATTGCGGCCTTCGATGACATGGACGTGGGCGCGTGTGGTACCCGTCAACGCGTTCGCCGCAGCGATCAACCTGGGATCTGGCATTTCTTGGGAACGTCATATCTGGAACGCCGAAACTTCAACACCGGTGCCACGAGCAATATTGACGGCGGCATTTCAACGCTCTCGGGGCGAACCTACGCAGTCCGCACCTCCATTGTACAGGAGAAGCAGTTCTATAACGCGTTTCTAACAGACGCCTGGTTCGGAAGATTGCTCAACACTGACGACGATAAATGCATGACGAGATGGTTATATGCTCATGGCTGGAAAATCAAGTTGCAATTTCACGAAGACGCTGTTCTGGAAACGACTCTAGAGACCGGTCCTAAATTCCTTTACCAATGTCTCCGCTGGTCGAGGGCCCATTGGAGGGGCAACTTGACTGTGATGATGAATCACAGTTACTGGTGGCGGTATTTCTCTCAGTTGAACACCCGTGTGCGGGAGAGATAACTTACTCACCCGAATAGAAAATATCCTTGGTCGTGCTACGCTATATACTGCGCTTCATTCCAGACACCGGCCTTGATTATCGACGGACTACTCATCTCTCTATTATATAAAGGCGCACAGCCGTTCGGTTCTACGACGCAGCACATCCTTTTGACGCTCTTCGTCCTTTGGCTGCTCTTCACTAAGGTTATCAAACTACTTCCACATTTATGTCGATATCCGAGTGATATTATATACTTCCCTGCGTCGGTTATTTTCGGCTACATACATGGTTTTATCAATATCTATGCCTTGTCAACTTTACATATCGTAGGTTTGATTCATGAATCGTAGGGATCATATGGCTAATGCATCATGACTAGACATCTTGGGGGTCTCGCGATTTGACCGTGGTGGAGAGTACAGATCTTGAAAAAAATCACTGATCGGTACCTTGGACACTTCTACTTAATCTGCTATGCAGTTGTTACCCTGGGAAGAAAGATATTGATATCCATGGACAGAACTGCAGGCGGTTCGATGATCCAGACATTCGAAGTATTGTTCTGGACTCATATGCATGACACGGCTGGTGACGGCATGTTCACACTTAATTTGCTTCTTGGGAAAATCACCAGGATCATAATCATGCAAAACACAAGTGAAAATTTTAATGCATGAGAATGCCCTTCCCTGCCTCACGCATCTGTGAGAAGCCGAGATACTGGCTAATCCGCTTCATGCTGATTTGACAGACAAAATTGCTTCTCGTCATTTCCCCTCATAATTCCACCTTTTGCCATGCCTTAGCATCCGACCAAGCTGCCACGTAGAACGAAGGTTCACGTGACCCCTCAGTTCGATCTTTATACCTGGTGAACCTGTAACACAGCTTGTCGTCCGAGTCATGGTGATGATATAGGCATGGATCATGATCCTCCTCCACACCGTCTTTGACATGAAGGCGCGTCTTGCCTAGCAGTTTGGCGGAAAGTTCAAGAAGAAATTCGTGCGGCCAGTCTGCCGCGTCGGCGCGGTCAAGCATCCAGTCACTCGACCCGCTTCGTATGTAAGTGTCCACAAGCCACTTCCTCGCCTTGGATGACTGGAGAGTGTTTTCATAGATAAGTTCTATGGTAGGTCGTTCTGGAGACCAATAGTCACCGTTCGAAGTTGGTGTTTTGTTTTTGGAAATCATAGCGTCGATGACAGCGTCCTGGAAGTCCCCGTCTCCTGTTTTGTCACCCAGGATAAACGCTCGAGCCAGTCGGTTATACTCATTGGTCCCGGCAGCGCCCGCTTCGTCCACTTTGGTGGGAATGGTTCCTCGGTAGAGCCAGTGTAGATAAAGACCAAATGTGTCCGGTGTCTCGTCCGGTAGCTCAACCGACCGATCCTTGCTTTCCTTCCAACCTCCTTTTACGGCTTTGGAAAAGAAGTCTGAGGACTTGCAGATGATGTTTTCGTGGACATTGAATATGGTCTGAGGGTTTGTACCCACGAGCACTTGGACAATCGGGCCGTTCAAGCTAATGATATCAAGTCAGTATAATCGGCAGTCACCATCCAGTTGACTTACTTGATAGCACACTTTGCAACGCGAGTCTGCATGGCGCAACTCACGGGCATCGCGACTCTAATGAAGTTAATCAGCTTTTTGTCGACCAAAATATTTATTCAGCTATGCAACTCCAGATTGAGGAAATCTCACCCAGTGAAGAAGTTGATATGTCGTGTGCTTGTATTGCGAGAAAGACAACAGTTTCATTCACGGTGCACGCACAGTCTTACCCGGATAACTTGCAGATTACGTTCATCTAATACCTGGACACGGATTATATAGGTAATCCAGAGACCTGTCTCACTCAGACAAGGTACGTCGTGACCAATCTGGAGGAGCTTAGTATCAAACCTACCGTCCTCAACCCCTTCAAAAGATGATGTTGTAATCTTGACTTTGCACAGACTTCATTTCATTGAGATTCCTCTCTTAGAGATATATGTACTCGTACGAACTATGCAAAGAATTATCTTGACGATTAGCACAGCCCGAAACTGGCTCTTTCGAGTACTCCTTCGATGATTTGAGTTTCCGACCTCGATTTTCCTTTCAAGGCAGATCCCAGTACTTGGTTATACCCTTCTCCAGAGAATCCTTGTCCACGGCAGAGCCCTTTCTGAACAACTCCGTGGACTTTGCATGGTTTGAACTAGTAGCTGAAAGTACAGCGACCTCTACTCACCGGCCGGGTATGAGTATAGTTGAACTGCGCATCTCAGAACCTAACGAGTAGATCTGGATAGTACAGACATCCTTTGCAGGCAACTATCACTAGACTCGCATGGATTGGCCCGTCACGCCGGACACGGTTGAACAGATATCGATGAAAGTGGTCTTTACAAATGCCCAACATTGTGTTGATCAAAATTGATTATCTGAAAAGACAGAATCGAGGAATATTGTCATCAATCACATGCACCTACCGATAACTTCGACGTTGGCAAAACAATCCGAAGACGGATTGGCTTTGAAAAGGGTTGGTAACAAAGAAGAAACGATATGTCGGAATCAATGAAACGTGCAATCATACTTACAGCGACAGCTCTCCGCTGAGATTAGTAACAAGAAGCTGGATTGCGGAGTGCCTTCTGCCGATGTTGGAGAGTACGAGGAAGTGTTACTGGCTTTCCAAGGTTGTCCACTAACATGTAAGATGTCAATAAGCAACGCCGGATGGCTGCTATTTACTCAAGTCGGGCTGTTTTGAAGGCCTAAGGATACTGTATGAATCCTGGAAAGTTGATTGTACGAGAAAATGAAAGATTCGTGCTAGTATCTGCACGGATTACCAAGTATGCGATATAAGCGTTCGATGTGAGTGAAATGCGTTAAAAATAAAGTGGTTAGAATATTTATGCTCTTCGCATAAAGTTGATAAAGCACCGACCAGTTCAGTGGAGCGACAAAAGCTCCCGTGAACTTGACCAGTATGACTGCAATAGAAGCTATATACATCTTTGATGAGCACAAGTATGGTAAAATCTGCGCTCGAGCATTCGATGCACTCACTGACTAAACTGATCGGGCCAGTAATCTGATACTCGAACACGTCTATCGCTCCAGGCCTCCATCTGCGAAGACGATACTGCCACTATACCTCGCACATCCGGCTCCACGGCCCTCACTTGTTTACTGTCCTGAGACCAACCCCGCGTCATTAGTCTTTTCTATCATACAAGATCGCCTGCTTTTTCTTTCCCCGTCCTCTTCTGAGGTTTCGCCTCTTTTAGTGATAGAGTTCTTGCACAGGGTAGCGGATGCTCTAGAGGAATATCTGGGGTCTCCCCTGCTCGCTAGCAAAATCGAGGCGTCCTACGATGTAGTAGCTCAATTACTCTTTGAGATGTGCGATGGTGGTCTCATAGCAGCAACAGAACCGAACGCGTTACGAGACGTGGTGGAGTCCCCATCATGGATGGGAAAGCTTCTAGGAGGCGTTGGATTGCCTGGGTTCGCAGAAGCTTTCTTTCAAGCTCAACAGTCATGGCTCTAACAAATTTGCCTAGATCATCACCCGCTCTGAGTAGCTCACCTGGAGCTTTCGCCCTGCAAAGACCGGCAGTCAAACCGGCCGTATCCAACAGCGGCTCTGCCGTGCCATGGCGTCGAGCAAACGTGCGGCATACTTCTAACGAGCTCTATGTCGATGTTCTCGAGAAAGTCAGCGCCATCATGGCTCCCTCCGGTCGTCCCATCTCGGCATTGGTTTATGGGACCATAGCATTTACCTCCAAAGTCTCGGGTGTACCTGATTTGCTCCTCAGCTTGAACGGACCCGGAGGCAAGGTTGCTGTCGATAAGATAGTGAACATGCCCATGTTTCACCCGTGTGTGCGGCTAGCGCACTGGAGAGACAAGCCCGGCGAGTTGAGCTTCATACCTCCAGATGGAAAGTTCATTCTGGCCAGCTATGAGGTCGATCTGCTACCTTCTCCCGCCTTCAGTCTCACCAGCCAAACCAACCACCTACAGCTTCCTGCGTCTGTTGAGATGCGTACATGTCTAGGCCCGCAGAGTTTGAGGTGAAACTGTCGCTTTCCTCGCGGTTCCTTGCACCATCTGCTCCTGCACATCCTGCAGCCCAAGCAAACACAGCAAGATCCAGTGGTCTTGGGTCCCGCTTGGGTGCTTTATCACCAGCTCTGAGCAACACCGGAACATCCGCACACCCAACGGTTGAGGATGTCGTTGTTAGCATCCCTATACCCGCTGGAGTACGTAACCTCAGCGACCTCCGTCCTAGCAGGGGAGACGCTCACTACTCACCCGGAGACGAAGCACTCGAGTGGACGTTTTCGTCAAAGAACCTTGCGGCCATCGGAAGCAGCGGAGTCGCAAC
>QQTW01001182.1_pt1 | contig 17920 bp, 20 predicted proteins | sample 1904831 | NCBI WGS metagenome assembly QQTW01 (sample SAMN09435610, study PRJNA476489) | Subsurface metagenome, whole genome shotgun sequencing project. | reverse complement strand
GCTGCACTGACGATGGCTACAACCACTATTAGCATTCCTAGAGCCGAGGCTCATCATGGATGTGGGTAGAGGCTGACGGAGTTGTTAAATGAATTTAACGATAGGTAATTATCGTTGCCAAGGTTTTATGGCGGCTGTCTAGTCTTTTAAATTTGGAGATTGGGTTATATTCACTTATGACTGTTTTAAAGTAGTAGTTCCTACTCATCTTCAGGCACTAATACCCCATGAAACTATTGCTCAATAACCCATCAACTTGGAAAACAACCATCTCCTTCTTGATCCTCAGCACTCTACTTATTTTGTTCATTGGCTGGTTAACAATCAGCGGCATACTACCAATCGATAGGGCTATTGATTACAGTGACGAGCAAGCTAACTTTCTCAAAGTTTGGATGACTACAGCTATTTTTGTTGGTATCCTGCTTCCAGCAACTGCCTTGGGTATCTGGATACATCATCTTAAACCGCGAAAAGTTCTAGGTTTCTACTTGTTGGTTCTCATCGTTCAGATTATAACTGAGCGAGTCTTAAGTAGAGTTTTGTTTTCCAGTATTGCAGTGATTATCGGAACTATTTATACAGCTTTTCGCCTTTGGCAATTGTGGCAGGGTCGAAAGCTTCTAGCTGCTAAAACTAGAACTATCGTGCCTAGACAAAAGCTTCTAAATGGCTTGTTATGGTTGATGCTCCTTTTTTGGTCGAGTAATTTGCTCATGCTTTTAATGCTACCCTGGCGCATAATTGCACAGCATACTTAATCATTAGAGAATCGAGCAGCCCGAACAATTAGCACAAGCCGTAAAGCTAGAGTTACTAGCAGAAGTTGCGCCAGATGAGTCGGTGTTTGGCTGCGGCTGGAGCTTGAGCGATTTGATTATTTCTAGGTTTAGATGAATACATAACAACCTTTAACCATTCTCATGATGAATTAATAAAACACAGCTAGCCAAATTGTTTCTTCTTCTGGAGTCGTCCAGTCAATTCGGTGTTTTTGATGAGCAGCGATATTGAGGTAGTCGCCTGGTGTTAAACATATTAACTTATCCTCAAATTGCAGTCTTGCTTCACCTTTTACAATCAATATCCATTCGAATTGGTCTTGGTCGTACCAAAAATTCGGCTCCGATTTATGTCCTTTTGAGATAATTCTTTCTATTTTTATATTTGGCGTAGAAATGATTGTCTCGAATATTTCATTAGGAATTGAAGTTGTTACGCCCGTTAGTAAATTCTGCTTATTACTCATTTTTATTCAATTACAATGAAGGTTTGGTAATTAGCATTTGTTTATCAGCAAGCTTCACTAGCTATGAATACTACGGTATAGACTTTTATTTGCTTTAATAATTAGGATTTAACGTAGTAGTTGGCTACTGGCGTTACTCAATTGACGCTCAAGACTAATAACGTCACCAGCACGTTGCCCAGCAGTATAGCCATCTTCAGTAACTTTTGCTTTAGAAGCTGCTTTGCGCCCAATTAAAGTAATTCCTTGTTCTCGTTGCCATTGTGCAATCGCCTCTTGTTCGCGTTCGTGAGCTACGCGGCAAGCCAGCCCTGTTACTTTTGTGTTCGGGATACCTTGGCTGTTCATCCTTTGCCTTTGTTCTTCAATTCTCTCCAACAGCCTTCCAGAACAACCAGTAATGAAACTCGATTTCCATCTGCGCCAACTTGGTTGAGGGAACGGTTCTATCCCTATTACTTCGGCTTGGCTTAGATAGGAGCGCCACGCTTGTTTCTGCGCCTTTACTTCCTCCTCCGCCAATCGTTCTACTGTTTTAGTTAAGTAATCGTATAGTGACAGAGCGATCGCTACATTATGCTTTCTTCCTGCTACAACCATTCTCCCACCCATCCACCACATTTTGCAAAAGTTAGCGTTGGCGATCGCATTAGCAATAAACCCTCTCCAGTAAACTTTTCGGCTACTAGAGCCAATTGTAATTTGCTCCATTGGAAGCGCGGGAGACTTTTGCCCAGTTTCAATATCTTCCAGCTTTAAATTATGCTCGGTCAAAATTTCTTGAGCCTTAGCTGCTGCCGCACTAGCTTCGTACTCGTTTGCTGACGTAGCCAGTGCTAGGAGTTTACTAATACGGTCGATAACCTCTTGCATAATTCCTCATTAAGGTTCAAAAGAACGGCGCACCCCATAAAGTCCAATTTTCTTTGTTAAACGGCGCTCTCCACCTTTCAATTAGCCCCAACTCCATCTGCTGCCTTGCTCTTGCCACCGCAGGCGCATCCCACCAGAACGCCATGTTGATTGCCGATGATAGCCCATATTGGTAATGTAGACTTTGATAATTGTCCAAATACCTTTTGCAGTCATGAGTCCCTTTCCATCGTTTTTTGCTTTTGCTCGTCTCGCCAATATACAAGACTAAGGAGGCAGCACTATCTATCACAAAATATATACACGCATCCCCTGGGCTATCTGTTGGTAAGCGATAAAACGACATTGGACACGGGCGGAGGTGAAAAGGGTCTATTTTATCCGGGTCAACGTGCGCCTTAGTCACATTAAACAAAGTCCCTTGCACAGGCTGATTTTCCTTCGCTCGTTGCTGGTGGGCAGCTATTTTTGTTTTCCACTGCACTAATGCGTCTGCATCCATGCTCAGGCTTTCTGGTCTGCTGACACTTTTAGAGATTAGATTATCTGCAAACAAGTCAAGTTGATGGGTTTCCACAAGATTAACTCTGGTTTCAACCAAGTTATTGTAAACCCCTTAGAAACTATGCGATCGCCTTTGGGTTAGCTGTCCTATTGGCGATAGTCGCTCCTTTGGCTGTCCGAGGCATCACTTCCCCTCGGCTAAGTTTTCGGCACAATGCTGTCGGTTTACCATCGTAGTCGCGGTCGAGCAAGTGATCGCCTGTTATAAATACATCTGCTGGAATATCTAGCTTTACTGCCCATTCTGTTAACGGCAGGATTGCCCAAGTCGTTACAAATGCTGGGATGCTCGTCGGTCGCTCTGCTCTGGGTACATCGCGCAAAGCACAGGTGAGGATTAGTTGATTAAAGCCGCGTAGTAAGGCATCGGGGTAAGGAAATGGGTCTTTTTCACCTGCTGTTACTCGCTCCATAAAAGGGATTAGCCCATGAGCTATCAGCGATAGCATTTCCAAATCGTCTAGTTTTGTTGGGTCGCCAGCCATACTAATTCTTCAAACTAAATTGCTGTATAACTTTAACCGAAGACCCGCAAAGCGTCACTGTTTAACGGCAATTTGGAAGCAAAAGATTTCCACCAAAGCTAAAACTTTGGCTTCGCGTGGGGCAGAAGAAATAGCAGGGCGCAGTGAGTAGGCTAGAAACTTATACGCCTTAAGATTTAGTTTTCCTGGTTTTTTTCCTTTGCTTTGCCTTTTTTCGTGGAGCAAAAAGCTCTTTCTCGAACTCCCATAGCTCTTTATAGGGTCGTTCTAATTCCTCTAGTTCTTCAATGCGTCCTTCAGCCCTTAATTTATCTCTGAGACTAATTAATTTATTCCATTCCCGGCAAGCAATTCTTGCCCTTTCTCCAGGCACAGCTTTACAATTAACGCCTCTGAAAGACTTGGGTTCACGAAAGTAGTGAGTCATTTCCTTGTACTTATACGAAGAATTTTAGTAGGCATTTAAAGTTAAATTTACAATTTTATTAGCTTTATTGGGTTTTTTTATTAGTCAGATAAGCCAGTTGCACACTCACAAACTTAATGTACAACTGCTATTACCTTATGCGCTACCTCCACTAAAACTGATACTATAGCTGGCGCATCACGCAAGCGATCGCTCTGGTGCAGCGCGGCAATTATTTTCTGGGATGAAGGAAGGGCAAGAAATCGCTGTCTCAAGTTTGTTTCAGTGTGGTCGCTGACTCGTATATTACCCACCTTCATCTGCTCATCAGCTAAAAGTGCTGCTAGAAAACTACCTTGTTTCCCGTCTACAATATCTTGCTCTGTTGGCGATCGCACTTTAGCTGGCATCTGGTGTAGGGCGCGTTCCACCCCTTGAATTTCACTGGGATTAGCGAACTTAAAATATTCAATCAGGCTACCAATTGGATAGTTGCAACTGGAGTAGCGGTACTTAAAATAACGTTCCACGTTTCCCCGATTTGCTCAAACGTTAATTACCTCAATTTCTACATTCTGATAGTGAGAGCGCAAATCTCGATATATCTCCGCAAGTCGCTTCGGCATAGGGCGGCTTGTTATGCCAATTTTATAAAATACTTGCTCGTCTGCTTGCACCTTTAAATAGTACAAACTAGAAAGCAACACTTTTCTCATCTGAGCGCTATAGATTCGCAAGTCAGTGAGGCGAATGGACAACTGTTTCTGTGGCAGCACAGCACCTTTGTTATCGAAAATAGCAGCTTCTAACTGAGTTAATTTTTGCTCAATCAGCGATTCGTGTAGAGGGTTGAATAAAACTAAAGACAATTCTCCAACCGGAATTTGTCCCAGCTTCGTAAATTGGTAAGCTTTTCGCCCTGTCCCAGCGTTGAAACTGGCGACTGCTCGACTAAGTTTTCCCTGGTGAAAGCTGGTAGTATTTCTAGGCGGTCGATGCCATTATTGTGAGCCTTATGCCTGTGCCAAAGTTTCTGTAACTGCTCTAACTCCTTGCCTGATAGGGAAATATTAAAGGCATCGTACAAAGGTAGATGCGGTATATCGCGCGGTTCTCTCTTAATAATTAAGTTGCACGTTTCCCCGTCATGAGCGAAATGAGGCTCTTTAATCCTACCCTTTTTGGCGATTAGTGCTTTGCCACAGTACGGGCATATTAAGTTACTTTTCCCCCTACCTACATCTTCAATTGCAACTAATTTATTATCAGCATCAACGCCGTAGTTTAGCCACATAATTGTTGCTTAATTGCTGAATTTTTCAAATCCTTCTGCCCAGGGTGTAAAAGCAATCGTTTCAAGTACATCATCACGGACAAAATGATAAACAGCACTTAAATTTTTAGAATCTCGTTCTATAATTGCCTCCACCAATACTTGATATGTCTCCATTGCGGTTTTCTGATTTATTTCAACATCACCTGTAAAAAAGCTATTGAATATTTGCAAAGCATCTTTGTTTTTAATGTCTAAACCTCTAGACAAAACGTTGACAATAACAAAATTATCAAGACTGGCAATAATTAATTTTTCAAGAATTGGTAAATGTTTTCTTTGGAGTAAGCAACTAACAGCTTCCCTATAGATTTCTACCTGCATTTTCGCATCTATTTGTTGCCGCCACAGGACAAGAATACCCTTCAATTCTTCCTGGAAAACTAATTTATCGTTGCTGACCTTTTTCATTAAATCGGTGATAAAGAAATCTGCTTCAGAAATAATGTTATCTTTATAGCTAGAAATAGCCCCAATAAAGAAGCTTTTGTAGTCTTTTAATACTCGCTCCTTCATTTCTGCCGATTTACAAATATTGTTAAACCCAGTATTAACAGAGTGCTGCTTTTGCTCAAATTTCTTTAGTTTGTAACAGGTTGATAAAATACTCCATAGATAGCGGTTGAATAATTGGAGCCTTTGGTTTTTACTTTTTGTTTCTCGCTTCTGAATTTCTGCGCTTGTAATTTGTCGGCTTCGCAACTCGCAAAGAGCGATCGCCTCCTTATTTTTGTCAGGGCGATGGCAGAAGTGCGAAGCTATTTCTATAACTTTTGATGTCTTTTGGTAATAGCGCTCGTGTCCTTGAACTAAAAATACAGATTCGTGACAATGGGGACAAGTTAATCCTAGATTGCGGTAGGCTTCGTGGTCGCAGTCGGCGGCATTTACTAGCAATCCTCCGTAGCGAATTGATGAGGCTAGTTGCATATTATATTTTGTAGAAAGAATACAGTACCCATCGCCCAGACAAGTCGGGACGAATGGTTTCTTCACTATTTTGAAACGGAAAACAAAAGAACAACATTGGGCTATTTTGGGAGTAAGTAAACTTCCCTAGCATGATTTCGCGTGATAGTTTGCCCTGCGCGGTACTAGAGTTACTTTCGTCCACAGGAAAACATTTAAGAAAAAGGCGGTTTGGGTACTGAAAACCGTCATTTTTTGATTTGTCAATACTTGGTAAAATTATCACTTGCTGTCCCCAGGGATTAGGAATAGAGGTAGTTATTCTGATTAAAGAGGTCGCTTTATCTACCCAAATATATTTACCTGGAGTAGTTGATTGCATGGGTAAATAGTGTTTCTGCTCTGGCAATGTGCAAAGAAATTTCATTGGTTGGTTCGATAAATAGTATATTCAGAGAGCGCAAACTTTGGGGATGGCTTTGCCAGCCCAAAGGTTTGCGCCCAGAGCGCAGTTTACCAAGGCTACGTTAAGGAAGATCAATTTCTTCAATTCCCTGGCTGATTAAAAACCTTACCTCTTGGCAATCATGAACATCGGCTAAATATATAAGCAACGTGTACCAGTTATGCGCCTTAACTTTCCACTCGTACTGATTGTTATGAGCCACGCAATAGCCAAATTCTTGAAAGGCATAAAAGCCTTTTCGGAACTTATTTAAAAAAGCTTGCACATTATCCTGTGAAATAGTATCCATTTTTTTTGTTAGAGACAGTAGGTGATATATTTAGGAACATAATCCCTTGCAGAGATTGAAATAAATATGTCTAAACTTAATGCCGCAAGCTGCGGTACACTTAATAAATCCCTATCAGGGATCGAATTATAAACTACTAGGCAAAAGAAGTGTGATCGCGCTTTTAAGGTTTGGTACATTCTTGGTAATAGAAATATCGCAGACTGTAGCTTTCCCACAGCCAAGCCTCGCTAGCTTTCGCATAAAAGCGATCGCCTGAGTATCTTTCTGATTGCCAATAAATAGGCAATTGATTACGCCAGTTAGTTTTTGAGCGGCACTGAGGGCTTTGGTTTCGCAATCTGGCACACCATCGCTAATAATCAAAGTTGCTTTGGGTCGGTAAGTGGCGGCAAGAGCGATCGCGCACTCCATGTTTGTGCCACCATTTGGCTCTGGTATATTTGCAAAGCCTGTAATAATTTGGGCATCGCTGCTAAATGCGATCGCTCGTTCATTTTCCTGAATCGGGCGAGAAGTCGCGTTGCGTAAAATATCGATTTTACGTTCGCCACTTTTAAGGTGCTGTGCCATCGAAAGCGAAGTATCGAGTAGGATTAGTGATAGATTGCTGTTTGCATTTAGACGCTTATTAATTGCTTTGAGCGCTCCAGAATGGGGTAGTTGCGCTGCTTGAGATAAAATTGACTCTAAGGGATTAATTAAATCAGACATTCGCTGCTACCTCCTCTCTTGAAAAGCTCTGTGGCGGAGCATCCGCCACACAGACTTTCCGCAGAAATAACACTTCACGGTATTGCTGTAACTTATGAGCGGCGGGTTCAACGTCGCCGACATCGCTAGTCATCTTTAAATCGTTTTTCCAGTGCTTTGCGATCAATCCTAAAAGCGCTTTTAGTTCCTTCTGCTTGTCGTCAAACCAGCATTTTGCTCCTTCTCCTTCAAAATCCATTGGCGGGTGGTAAGCATTACCCGTCAAATACAAACACCATTTCCAAGTGCCTTGGCGATCTAACTGAAAATATACTCGCCTATCTGCACCACTACTCCAAATATTGAGTTCAAACTTCCCCTCGTACCCCCACTCTTTAATCGCATGGGTGATCGCTGCCTTTTGGGCCCAAGTCGTCTCTGTTGCCTTAGCTTGCTTCTTGTTTTCTTCTGCCCTAAATCTCGCCTCTGCCTGCTCTTTAATGCGCTTTCTTTCGATTTCCTCTTTTTCCAAGAGCAGGCGGGCAGCAACCTTTCGCTCGATTTCTGCTCTCTCCTGAGCGCTTACTACTTCTTGTTCGGCGGCGACTCTCACCGCACCACCCCTGTTCAAGGCTTCAGCCATTGCTAACTTTAGTAGCTGCAATAGTTGGTCATCGGAAATGTCTGTAAAGTCCATATCTTCACGGTTTGTCCTGAATTAATGTACTGTCACTTACGTTTTATACCCTTACACTCAAATTTTATAATGGTGTAATGTTATTGTCAACTGGTATCATGGTATTAAGTTAGTAGATAAATATTAAGATGCCTAAAAGACGCTCGGACAAAGAGCTTTTTCAAGTAGCACTAACAAATGCTCAATTGCAGAGATTAGAGCAACTAGCGATTGATTGGGGAATCCTTTGGCATGGTAAGCCGAACAAGTCGGGAGTAATCAGTGCGTTAGCCGATGGTAAGTTTGTCTGCCAGCCGCGTACTGAAGCTTATACAAGGGTTGAGGAGCAAGCGTTAGATTTTATCGATAGGAAGCAGCCCTTTCGCATTGCCTACATTGATGCCCAAGCCCGTGCCTGGTCTTTTACAGTGCGCTACGCACAGCGCGTCCGTCGTGAAAAAAAGTATTATTTGGAATGCTGGTGTGAGGAAACTCAAGGTAATTACGACTTGAGCGAACTTCAACATAATTGGAACTTGCGCTTTGACCGGATCAGCGATGCTAAATTAATCCCGATTGAAGGCGAGTGGCGAATTGGGCTAGATACTGTAGAAGTAGAGTTCGCGCTACTTCGGGGATTGGCTCATGCCTATCAGCCACGAACTAACGATATTAGCGACATTTGGGAGGGTGATGAGTCCAAACGAATTATCAAGCGCAATATCTCCAGTACCTTTTGGTTTATTCGGGAGGTACTACCTTATGGAAAAGACTGTGTTGTTATTGCGCCAGTAAGGGTGCGCGATCGCCTTGTCAAGGAACTCGAAGCGGCACTTGAGAATTATTAGATGCGATCGCACTAAAGGTATTCTAGAATCGTATTTAACTATCCTAGGAATACTCAAAGTGTAATTCTTGCAATACTTTTCACCTTCTTTATGAATTACAACAAAATCCTCAAAGTCAAGCGCCCAATTAAACCCCAAACCCCGCCGCCACCATTGAATGATTCCGCCATAGAAGAAGCAGTTGAAGCTCTCCAACAAGCCGCAATGGAGACGCAACAACAAGAGGAGCCAGTAGTTGATAAAGAGGTGTTCCTTATAAAGAGGTGTTCCTTGGGACTCCACGAGATGAGTCAGTTTATGGTTCTGGGTGGAGTTTGACCGAGTTGCTTAATGAATTTAATGATAGATAGTTGCAGCATTATTGCCAACAACGTTATTGGTTGTTCTGCCGCTCAAACCAGTTGAAGTTAGGACTTGCCCCGTATTTTCGTCGGTCAGCCTCAGCACAAGCTTTGCCATAAACCTCATCCCAACCACGAAGAAAGTCTTTTTCGTGAGATGCTAAATCTCCATAAGATATAGTCATTTCTCGTTTAACAGCCTGTACTAATTCTTCAAAAGTTTGGAAATACCCTAGCTCAATTGAGACTGCTTCAAAAAACCTTGCAGAATTATTTTTAAATTCTTGCTCCAATAGTTGTAAGGCTTTAAGTTTCATAATGGCTCCACATTCGTATGACCTTAACAGTATTGACTTCTCTCAAAACTTGATAAACCATACGATGCTGAATATTAATTCGGCGCGAGTAAAACCCTGCTAGATTACCTACTAATTTCTCATAGGGCGGCGGGTTTTGAAAAGGGTTTATTGCCAATACTTCTAACAATCTTTCGGCATTACTCCAAAGTTTAGCATTAACTAAATTTTGCGCGTCTTTAGCTGCTTGCTTCGTCAATACTACCTGCCAATCCAAGTTTCAACTCCTCTAAACTAATACATTCTTCTACGGTCGTTTGACCGCCTTCAAGAATTGACTCCGCCATGTCTGGGATAGAGACTAAATATAGTGTTTCTTGAATAGCGTTCCAATCTTCTTGAGATACTAATACTGCATTGTTTCGCTGCCCAGTAATTAAAACTTGCTTATGAGCCTCGGCAGTTTCGTCAATTAGGCGAAACAGGTTTGCTCTTGCTTTTGTGGCTGAAAGTACGTCCATTGGTTTTTGCCCACTATTTCTTCTATTGTACGTTATTGCGTACAAGGCTTATCACTCTATTAGCGCGTAAGTGGCATTAAATTCAGAAAGAAGTTGCTCGATTAATTGACAAACATTTATGGTTAATTTGATTCTCGTACTACTTCTAGCTCTACGCAACTAACAGGGCTTGTGTATTTACACCGATTTTAATTTGCCTTAGCCATCAATTAGATCAAACTATTCCGTATCCTTACCAATTACATCCCGTTGCTCGACCCAATAGAATGTGGCAAGTAAAACATCTTATTTCACGTTACTACAAATATAAAAATTCAAATGATTATTACTAAACCGCTAGTCATTAAACAGCCCCAAGCCGCCAAGTTGATCCGTGAACTGCGATCGCTGTTCGGTCTAACTCAGGAACAGATAGCGTTACATTTAGGAGTAACTTACTCTACAATAAACCGTTGGGAAAACGGGCGCGGTAATCCATCACCGATGGCTATCCAGAAGATCGAGCAGATATTAACTCGGATGGGCGATCGCGGTCGAGAGTTACTAGAGAAATATACTGCTAGCTAAACCAATAGCTAATTACGCCCAAAACTTATAAAAATATTTGCTTTGTTGACATTAACAAAAGCATTCGCTCAACTTGGGGTTTGATTGATTAATTGCCTATAACAGCGTGTGCAACCTACTTGCACCGCCAATCGCCAGTGCCGCCTCCCCCACCTGTCATACCCTGCGTTCGTCAGAGCGGCGGGCGTGACGACAACCCGCCAACTTCTACACTATATTAATCCTCATCCATCGCCTACGTCAGAGATTTTAACCAGCTATGGGCATTGCCAGCTAAATTTTAGCAACACAATCGGCAAACCTATAGACCACAGGCGTTAGTAGGTATGATTAGCGCTTTGCAAACGTCCCAAGCAACCGCTAACCTGATTAAATACCTTAATGTAAAACCCTATTGGTTTCTCAATCCCACTCCACTGCTTAATTTCTATGATTGACCAACTGCCACAAAAGTTTTTGACCACACCTATCCCGAAGAATGAAACCGAGCGGTTGGCAGCGCTGCATCGTTACAAAATTCTCGATACTCCCTCCGAAGCAGCGTTCGATCGCATTACCAATCTAGCAGCGCGGCTATTTAATATGCCCATTGCGCTTATTTCCTTAGTTGATGAATCAAGAGCCTGGTTTAAGTCCTGCACTGGCTTTGATGCTCGTGAAGTGCCGCGTGATGCCACGCTTTGTAGCTTTGCCGTATTAACTAATGAGCCGCTAATTATTCCTGATACTCGACTCGACGAGCGCTTTGCGTGCAATCCGTTTGTGCAAAGTGAACCGGGAGTGCGGTTCTATGCAGGTGCGCCCCTGCTGAGTCGTGACGGCTTCAATCTAGGAACGCTTTGTCTGCTCGACACTCAGCCTCGCAACTCGTTCAGCGCAGAGCAGCAAGCCACCTTAGTTGACCTGGCGACAATGGTGGTCGATGAACTGGAACTGCGGTTGGCAGCACATAAGATCGCCCAAGTCGATGCTGCTTTGTTGGAAGTGACTCAAGGTGTGGCAACGGTCACAGGCGAAGCTTATTTCGATGCCCTGGTACAGCATTTTGCCAAAGTTTTGGACGCAGATTATGTTTACATTGGGCTGATAGAGGGCAATGATTTTACCAAAACGCTGAGGACGATCGCCACCTACGCTCATGGTCAAATCGTGGAGAACCTGGAATATCCTCTGCAAGAGACTCCCTGCTGGGAAGTCCTACAGCAGCGCAAAATTTGCTGCTACCCGCGCCATGTCCAAGCTCAGTTTCCCAATGCACCGCTGCTTAAACCGCTTGCCGTCGAAAGCTATGTGGCGATTCCCTTCAGTGACTCTAGCGGCGGGATTTTAGGGCTGTTAGGGGTGATGGATGGCAAGCCATTAGAAAATGTGCAGCTTGCGGAATCTTTACTGACAATCTTTGCACAACGCATTGCCACCGAGCTAGAGCGTCAGCTTTTTGAGCAGGAACGCGAACGGTTTCTTGCTGTTGGTTCAGATTTGCAAGTGATCGCCAGAGCAAACGGATACTTTCAGTGGGTTAGCCCAAGCTTTGAACGACTGCTTGGTTGGACAGTAGAGGAAATGACTTCCCGCCCCTGGACTGATTTTGTTCACCCAGACGACGTTAGCCCCTCTGTCTCGGAAGCCGACGATCTTTTCTGTGGCGGTAAAACCTTGGCCTTTGAGAATCGTTATCGTCACCAAGATGGCTCCTACCGATGGTTGCTCTGGAAAGCACAGCCATATTCTGAGGAACAGCTACTTTACGGGGCTGCCGTTGACATCTCTGAGCGAAAACAGGCAGAACAAGCCTTGCGCCTGAGCGAGGCGCGATTTCGCACTCTCATTAGTGCTAGTTCAAATGTGTTGTACCGCATGAATGCTGATTGGAGCGAGATGCAAGAGCTTCAGGGCGGAAATTTCATTGCCGATACATCCGAGCCGATTCACGACTGGCTGCAAAAGTATATTTACCCAGGCGACCAAGAGCGCGTGCTGGAGACGATTGCAGCAGCTATTCAAAACAAGCGTTTGTTCGAGCTAGAACACCGCGTTCGCCAAGCTGATGGCACGCTGGGGTGGACTTACTCACGTGCTGTGCCTCTACTCAACGGTGCAGGTGAAATTATTGAATGGTTCGGTGAAGCGAGTGATATTAGCGATCGCAAGCGTATCGAAGCCGAACGAGAGCAAATCTTACAACGAGAACAAACCGCACGGGAAGCTGCGGAACGTGCCAACAAAATTAAAGACGAATTTTTGGCGGTGCTGTCCCATGAACTAAGATCGCCTCTCAATCCGATTCTGGGCTGGACTCGTCTCTTGCAGAACGGCAAACTCGATCCGACTCGTCAAATCGAAGCCTTGAAAACGATCGAGCGTAATGCCAAGCTGCAATCGCAGCTAATCGAAGATTTGCTCGATATCTCCCGTATCATGCAGGGCAAGTTGTCCTTAACAGTGGCTCCCGTTAGTTTGACGAAAATAATTTCTGCGGCGCTCGAAACAGTACGCCTGGCAGCAGAAGCAAAAAATATTACGCTCGCGCCTGACTTCGATCCGAAAATCGCCCCAGTTTCTGGTGATGCAACCCGTTTACAGCAAGTCCTATGGAACCTGCTCACTAATGCCATCAAATTCACACCCAATGGCGGACAAGTAACGATTGAACTACGGCAACTTACTCACCAGGCTCAAATTCGGGTAATTGATACTGGCAAGGGCATCAATCCCCAGTTCTTGCCTCATGTATTTGAATACTTCCGACAAGAAGATGGCTCAACTACGCGTAAGTTTGGTGGCTTAGGATTGGGCTTGGCGATCGTCCGACAGATTGTAGAAATGCACGGCGGTACGGTCAAAGCAGAGAGCCGGGGGGAGAATCAAGGTACAACCTTCATCGTGCAATTGCCTACTGCATTACAACTAGCGCCGAGTGTTCCTGAGCCAACTCGCATCCAAACAGACCTAAAAGCACCTCTAAATAACATTCAAATTTTGCTAGTGGATGACGAGCCAGATACACGCGAGTTTCAAACCTTTCTGCTCGAACAAAGCGGAGCAAAAGTAACAGCCGTTGCTTCCGGCTTAGAAGCGTTGCAAGTGCTAGATAGGTCTGCTGCCGATGTGTTGGTGAGTGATTTAGGTATGCCGGACATGGATGGATATATGTTGATACAGCAAATTCGCTCTCGTTCGCCCAGCCATGGAGGAGCTATTATGGCGATCGCACTCACTGCCTATGCCGCCGAAGTTGACCGCCTTAGAGCAATTGAGGCTGGATTTCAGGCTTTCGTTACCAAACCTGTAGAGACAGAAAACCTGGTGAAAGCTATCATCAGCTTGTTTAATAACAACTAGCACTAGGGAGAAAAATCTCTCTATCGTTAGAGTTAGCAAGTTAATGAAACGAGCAGAATTGAGCAATCCCGTCCAAAAACTTAACTGTCTTCCGTGCTTATACAATGATTAGTTCATCTGCTGAAATTGCTCTTGCGGTAGATCGCATCTTGGTTGTTGACGATCTTCCTGATAATTGCTTCCTCTTGCAAACAGTCTTAGAAAGTGAGGGCTACGAAGTTGAAGTTGCCGACAACGGTCGCGCCGCCCTAGAAAGCATTGCCTCCCATCCCCCAGACTTAGTATTACTTGATGTCATGATGCCAGAAATGAATGGGTTTGAAGTCACTCGTCGCCTGCGGCAAAATTCTTCTCTGCCTTTTATTCCCATCCTCTTAGTCACAGGCTATAGCGAACCCACCCCTGCTGATGGATTTGATGTTGGAGCCGATGGCTTTATTCGTAAACCGATTGATTTTGATTACCTGCTGGACAAAATTCAGACAATTTTACAGCCTAGAAGCTTAACAGATCTCTTGTGAGTAGCTTAGAAGCAGAAATGGAACTTAAGCCTAAAATCCTTGCTGTAAATGTGCAACGAAAATCATGGAGTAAGAATGACGCAATCTGCCCTTCCTTGTTCTGTTACTGCAAAATATCCAACACTGCCTGGTCAGTCATCCGCCGATGCTCAAGCCTGCCGCCTTGCAATCGGGTGCTGTGGGTTTTAAATCATCAAATTTAGCTAGAAGTAATTGATGCTTCAATTGTGCTTTTATTTATCTGTTTTTTGCGCTTTAACTAATTCCACTATCGCATCATGACCCGCTTTTGCTTCTAACCAATTGCGGTATCGCGCTCCGTCGTATTCCCAATCTAGCTGCTCTCCCTTGAATACCAGTGTCTCGAATAAAAATGGCTGTCCTTCATTAAGTTGATTGTCTACACCTAAAAATATTGTTGTAACTCTTAGCTCATCAATTTCAGTTGAGGCAACTTGTTTATTATTAGGGTCTTCCATCCATTGCCCCCACTGCAATAGGTTGTCTGTGGCGACGGGAACTTGATTTTCCAAAATGTATAATAATCCGCTCCTGTTCATTTTTTCTCCTTAGCTTGCGCGCGCTTTCTCCAGTTAACTGTTAGATTAAGTTTCGTCTACTACATTTTAAATACATTTGTACAAAGCTGAAAATCCTCTGACCTCTGGCAATACTCATAGCTAATTTACCAGCAAGACTTTTGAATTGACTTAAAAATCTTCAACTCTAATATGTAATACCAATATATTTTTCCTTGAAAATTACGAGCGCAAGTAAGGTGTATGCAGCAGACCCGCCGCCCTGCGTTTAGCTGCCTCTCCCCGCCTATCGTAATGCGCGGTAGTTACGGGACTTGCGTGACCCATTAAGTTTTGCACCGTCACAATATCTACTCCTGCGTCGATCATGTTGCTGGCAAACGTGCGGCGGAAGTCATGAGGTGAGAACGAAGCAAGATTCGCCTCTTTTCCTCGCTGGCGCAAAATGTCTAACACTGCTTGGTCAGTCATCCTTCGCTGCTCAAGATTACCCCCTTTGCGCGTGGGATAAAACAGCGCCCCAGGCTCATCGCCTCGCCAGATTAACCAATCGGCCAGCGCTGCTGCGGCCCCATCGTCCAAGTAAGTCGTCCGATCTTTATCACCTTTGCCCGATCGCACTGTCAAACAATTATCAACCATATTCCAATCAGACAAATCCATTGCCACTACCTCAGAACGCCGCAAACCCGCTCCATACAACACTGCTATTAGTGCGGCATCGCGGCTACCCTTCACCGATTCGTCCTGGGCGCAAACATGAAACAGCGCTTGCACTTCCCCAACACTCAAAGCCCTACCCTTTAACAACCTCTGCCCGGTTTTACGCTCGATAGCGATCGCCCTATGATAATCTTCCGCCGACATTTGCCCTAGCTTCCACGCTTCTTCGAGTACCCGCGAAAGTGCCGCCATCATTTTATTAGCGTTGCTGGATGCGTAACGCTCTGATAGTTGAACATAAATCGCTTGGGTGTGTTGATACCTCAAAGATGCCCAAGGAAAGCTGATTGCATCTAACTCTCCTTTACTGACAAGAGTGGCTATAGTTTCCAGCGCTCCCCGCATCGTCCGCCGCGACGACGAAGCTAACTGCGACAAATAGACCGATACTGGATTGAGACTTGCCTCTTGGGTAGGGGCGATCGCGGCAGTTTGCTCAAGAGCGACTATAGGAGCGCGGGGCCAGAGACAATCGCATTAGAAATAATATCTACGGCGACAGCCTGGGTGATTTTTTCGTTCAAAATAGCTAATCTCTAGAATAAGTGATTATTGAGGTGTAAGTATCAATGAAAACCAGGATAAAAAAAATTAAGGTTAAAGGCTAAAGTGACAAAAGAGCTTTAGACCTGTTTCGGTTTGAGCAGGCTGACGATCGCGCCAATAAACTGTTCTGGCTCCAGTGGTTTGGTCAGGTGTAACTGAAATCCGGCTTGCATAGCTCTTTGCCGATCAATTTCGGCAGCGTAGGCCGTCAGCGCGATCGCCCGAACCTGTCCGCCTTGAGTCGGTGGGCGCGAGCGAATTTGCTCAATTAGCATATAGCCGTCAATTTCTGCCATGCCAATATCGCTGACAATCAGATCGGGAGTAAACTGTTCGATCGCCTGTAACGCTTCTAACCCAGAAGCAACCGCGATTACGATTGCTCCATGCTGCTCTAGCAGAAACGCCTCAAACTTGCGGGTGTCGGTATCGTCATCAACGAGCAAAATTTGCAGATTTTTCAGACGTGCTTCTAAATTGACTTTAGCCTGAGTAGGTGCTGAAGCGATCTCGCTTGCCTGTGGCAGCGTGGGCAACTGCACGATGAAGGTTGCGCCTTGATTCTCCCCGTCGCTCTCTGCTTTGACCGTGCCGCCATGCAGTTCGACAATTTGTAGAACAATCGCTAGCCCCAGCCCTAAGCCGCCAAATCTGCGCGTCGTCGAACCGTCTTCTTGACGAAAATACTCAAACACATACGGGAGAAACTGGGGTTGAATGCCTTTGCCTGTATCAATGACACGAAGTTGCGTGTGTTGAGCCAGTTGCCGCAGTTCGATCGTCACTTGACCGCCATTCGGCGTGAACTTTACCGCATTGGTGAGCAAGTTCCACACCACTTGCCCAAGCCGAGCCGCATCGCCAGAGACGGGTTGGGGCGCAGGATCAACATCAAGCAAAATTTCAATTTGTTTCGCGTCTGCTGCCAACTGTACCGTTTCGATTGCTGCCGAAATCACAAGAAGCAAACTCACGGGAGTCACAGTTAAAGTCAGCTTGCCCTGCATGATGCGGGAGATGTCGAGTAGGTCTTCAATCAGTTGCGATTGCAGTTTGGCATTGCGCTCGATCGTCGCTAAGGCATCTTTTTGACGGGCTACATCGAGTCTGCCCGTTTGTAAAAGTCTTGCCCATCCCAAAATTGGGTTGAGCGGGGTACGCAGTTCGTGGGACAACACCGCGAGAAATTCATCTTTAATGCGGTTGGTTTGCGCGAGTGCTTCGGCGCGGGTTTGTAGCTCGCCCACGAGGCGCGAGCGCTCCAACGCCGCCGCTACCTGATTGGTCACCACCTGCATTAATTCAAGTTCATCGGGGGTAAAGCGATCGCGTTTGCGAGTACCCATGCCCAACGTCCCTAAGACGCGATCGCCCACCAATAGCGGATGACTGGCGTAAGTGCGAATGCCAACCGACTGAAGGGGAATTGCCAGTGGATCGTCGGATTCTAAAGCACCTTCAACCACTGCGGGCTGGCGACATTGCGCCACATACCCACACACGCCTTGTCCCAATTCCAACGCTTCCGCAGACTGGGCAATCTCCTTGGACACGCCGCCGTAAGCATGAAGCCGCAGATGTTGGCGATCAACTTCAAATAAGTAGTTAAAGAACACTTCGAGGTTTAAATGCGTGGAAACTTTGGCAAATAAGCGAGCTAAGAAAGTTTTGGGGTCTTCGTTGACTAATAGATCGTTGGCGACTTCGGAGAGCAGATTAAGCCGATCGTTTCT